>Ga0316363_10000335_pt1 | contig 68914 bp, 53 predicted proteins | sample Sb_taG_3_FD_200459 | JGI IMG/M metagenome (GOLD analysis project Ga0316363, IMG submission 200459) | Peat soil microbial communities from Weissenstadt, Germany - Sb_50d_a_PC metaG (v2) (version 2) | ecosystem: Environmental > Terrestrial > Soil > Wetlands > Peat | place: Germany: Weissenstadt...
CGGCTGCTCTTTCAGGTCGCTGTAAGTGCTCTTCACGTCGCCGTCTGCCACCACATCGCCGGTCGCCCGGTTAATGCGGATGGTTTTCGCCGTGGTAGCCATCGAGCCGTTCACCACGCGTCCCTCGGCCAGCACCAGCATCTGGTCGGCAGGGGTATAGCGGGCCCGACCGGCGAAAGCCTGCGTCCGCTTGTCGGGCGTTTGCCCGTCGTCGTAGGCTACGGTCCCCTGCTGGGTGATCGCCTCCATCCCTCCCTGGGCTAAGAAGGTCGCATCCACCGACTCGCTGGTGCTGACCCGATCCGGCTGTCCGGGCGCCGAGTTGACGATGCGTGCGTCCGGCGCTCCGTGAATTGAGCTCAGGTGATTGCGGGCAACGCCCGTTCCCGGCCCGTCGGCGGCAAACCTCGCCTCGAATCGGACGGCGGTCACCACGGTTCGCTGCGCGGCGGAAGTTGGCGCGGTGGCCGCGTTGGGATCCGGCGTGGGTACGATCACGATCTGGGCCGCGCCCGAGGTCACGGCTCGCTCCAGGATATGTCCCTGCGCGATGCTGAAGTCAATCACCGGCGCGGTAAGTTCGAAATCCTGCGGCCCGGAGGAAGCGGTCCCGGGCTTCGCGGTTGCCGTTGTCGTTGGCGTCCTTGATCCCCCGGCTTTCTGCGCCAGGCGCGCTCCCTCCATCGCGTGAACTCTCTCCAACTGGTTCTGGCCGGCGAATTCCAGGATCACACGGCCAGCGTCACCCTGCATGGGCTGAGTTCCGGTCTGCTGGAAGTGAACTTTGCCACTGAGAGTCGTCGTACGCAGCAGATTTCCCTTTGCCGTCAGCAGCAGCTCAGCCTGGTCTGCAGTACTGCGCAGTTCCCCGGAACGCTCCGGAACCGGCGAAGGGCTCGCGCGCCGCCCCCGCTGCTCCACCGTCCAGGTTTCTGAGTTGACGTTGCCCGTGGCCAGTACCCGCTGCACGTTGTTGTCGGTGCCCAGATAAAACACTGCCTGGTCGGCCTGCAGCATTCCACCTTTGCGGTCGAGATGGGGATGGTCCAGCGCAATCTGGCGCGGCTCGCCCGTGATCGTGCCACTCTCCGCTTCGATGACTGCCGCGTTGGCTCCGCTCACCGTCACATGAACTTGCGACGACAACGTCAGGGTATTGTTCTTGCCCGCATACCTCACGCCCACGGCCCACCCGGACGCTTGCGGCGTCTGGAACTCGACCCGGCCGGCCGTGACCGCGTTCCCGGTATCTTTGTTGAAGACCAGGTCGCGCGTTTTCAGATGGATGGGATTCTTCAGTTCCTTTGGCGTGGATTGATCCGGGCTCGCCAGACCCGCTGGATTGGCCACCAGATCAATCTGCACGTCGCCCTTGGCGGTAACGTCGCCGGTTTTCGGATCGTAGGCAAAATCGTCGCCGTAGATCTGATCGAAGCGCGAGGAATCGCGCCCGTAGAGCACAATGCTGACGTTGTGCAACTCAGCCCGGCCGTTGATTTTGAACTCCTTCAGATCGCTGGCCTGGATGGTGAACAGCGTGCGTCCCCCGTCGGACTTGGAAAACTGGAACCCTTGCGCCGTCTGCTTGAGCTCGTAGCCGATCTTGCCGGGGATTGCCTTCAGCACATTCGTGGCCCGCATGCGCGCGTAGAAATACATCCCCGCGACCACCACCGTAAGCAGCACGGCAGTCGCCAGCAGCAGGCGTCGCAAACGGTAGATTGGAAGCGCCATCTGGCTTCAGTGTAATGCCAAAACCAGTTCTCAGTTCTCAGTTCTCAGTCTTAGTCTTAGCCTTAGTGGCTCGGACCTCATCTACACTTGGATGCAGGGAATAGGGATACGACGAACATGGGATTCACACCGCCTCTGCTCGACTTCCAGAACCTGCGCGTCATGCGCGGCCAGAAGATCGCTCTGGACGATTTCACCCTGCGCATCGGCGCCGATGAGCACGTCGCCATCCTCGGCCCCAACGGCTGCGGCAAGTCCACGCTCATCAAGACCATTACGCGCGAATGCTATCCGGTGGTTCGTGAGGGATCTTCGATGACGATTCTCGGGGAAGAGAGCTGGGATGTGTTCGACCTGCGCGCCCGCCTGGGCATCGTGTCCAACGACCTGATGCTCTCCTGCACGGGCGACGCCTGCCGACGGGACGTCGTGCTGTCGGGCTTTTTTTCCAGCATCAGCATTTTTCAGAACCACAGCGTGGATCCAAAGCAGCGCAAGTCGGCCGATGCCGCGCTCACCCAGCTAAAGATCGCGCACCTGGCCGATCGTCCTGTGCGCGAGATGTCGTCCGGGGAAGCCCGCCGCGTACTGATCGCGCGCGCTCTGGTCCACAAGCCTCGTGCCCTGCTGTTTGACGAGCCTTGCAACTCGCTGGATCTCTCGGCCCCAGCCGGTGACCGTTCAGGAAGATCTCGACAAGGCCAAGTTTTACAAAGAATTCGTCGAGCTCATGACGCGCCCGACGCCGGGAGCGAACTAGTAAGGAGTTGTTGGGACTTCAGGGCTTGGAACCCGATGCGGGGGAAACGGACGCCAGCGCCCGCCGATAGTCCGCGTCGTCCGGAGACAGCTCCACGGCTTTCTTGTACGCGGCCAGCGCTCGCGGCAGGTCGTTGCGCTGCTGATAGATCGCCCCGATTTCGAAATACGCGTCCGATTCCTTGGGATTTACCATCGTCGTCCGGACAAACGCTGCCAACGCTTCGTCGAGCTTGCCCTTCTTTTGCAAAATCTTGCCCTGCACGTAAAGAAAGTCCGGATGATAGGGATCCCGCTCGAGCGCCTTGGTGATGGCAGCGCTGGCCTCGTCAATCTTGCCGGACGAATAGTAGATCTTTGCCAGCAGTGAATAAGCCGCCCCTTCATTTGGATTCTTCGCCAACGCCTGCTGTGCCAGGTCGAGCGCCCCCGCGCGGTCGTTCTTCAGTGCGGCATCGTTCGCCTGCTGCACCAGGTGCCGCGACTGGGCTTCGCCTTCTTTGGCGGTCCGTTCATCTTGCGAAGCGGCTTCAAATGCTTGAACCGTCTTGTCGGCCTGCTCCGTTTGGCCGGCGCAGCGGTAGGCGCGCGACAGCAGGAACAATGTCCCCGAGTCTATGGCTTGGCCTTCCGCCGCGGGTTCGAGCGCCGCGGCCGCGTCAGCGCATCGTTTCGTGACCTCTGCCGGAGATTCTCCGGGCCGAGTCCGCAATAGGATCTTGCCCAGCAGTAGGCGTCCTCGCGGATTCTTCGGCTGTAATTCCAGCACTTTTTGCGCTCCCATGAGAGCCAGGTCGTCCTGATTGCGGTCGGCATAGATTTCAGCCTGCAGGTAGTGCGTCAGCGCGTTTTCCGGATCGCGCGCGAGCACCTTCTCCAGTTCGGCCAGCGCGCCGGCCGGATCGCCCTCGGCCTTGTACGCTGCCGCCAGCAGATTTCGATTTCCGCTGTTCGCAGGCGCCAGTCGGACTGCTACCTTCAAGTGAGTGATCGCCGCGTCGTAGGTTTGCAGCTGGATTTCAATATCGCCCATAGTTGCCAGCGGCTCTGGGGCACGGGGATGTTCTCGGGAACATCTTTCGAGGATGCGTTTTGCCTCTTCAAAATTCCGCACGCCTCGATACGCCTCGGCCAGTGCGATCTCGGATCGCAAGTCGTGCGGGGCGATCCGCAGCGCCTCCTGGTACATCGCGATCGCTTCCGGAAGGCGGCCGAGTTTGGTGAGAACCGCCCCCAACTCCAGGCGCAGATTCGTGTTCTGCGGTGCGAGCCGGATCGCTTTTGCATAACTTTCCGCGGCTGCTTCCCACTGTTCGCTGGCGACCGCTACTCGGGCCTGATGGCTGAGCCTCGCAACTTCGTCCGCGGAAGCCTCCCACGCAAGAGCCGGGATCTGGATCGCTGACATCAAGAGAACAATGCGCAGAAGAAAGAGCACCCACACAATCTGATTCCCGGCGAGATCCCGCAAAGCCATTGCGAATCGTTGATGATCGCTCTCACGCATCCGCGAAATCATAACATCCACAGTTGATGCGTCCGCGAGGCACGCAAGTGCGACGTTGGGCCGATTTTCCCCTTGACTCGTCACCAGCAGACCACTATAAACGCTGCTTGTTTTACGATGACTGTTTCGAACCGCGCCCTGGCCAAGCCTGCTGACTACTTTTGGGTCAAGCCTGTGGCCCCTAAAGAGGCCTTAGAAAAATGAATCGCAAATCAACACTCCTTGTATTGGCATTCCTCTGTTGTGCGTTGCCCGCGTTGGCGCAAGCCAGGCGCAAAGTGATCATTGACCAGGACGCGCGCGGCCCCGCAACCACCGACCAGCAGTCCATTCTGGTTTTCATCCAGTCGCCCGAAGTCGAAACGCTCGGCATCACCGTCGTCAGCGGCGATATGTGGCGCGACGAGGAGATCGCGCACACGCTGCGCATGCTGGAAATCATTGGCCGCACCGACATCCCCGTTGTTCCGGGCGCTGTCTATCCGCTGATCAACCGGATGGAGCTGATCGAGCGCTGGGAAGGTCTGTACGGTAAGGTCAGATACCAGGGTGCGTGGAACAAAAAGCCGATCGGCGACGGCCAGCGCGGCGTTTTTCACGGTCCCTACGAAGTTCCTCAACTCAAAGAAGGAAATCCTACAACCAAGCCCGCAGACGAAGACGCGGCCCATTTCATCATTCGCATGGTCCACAAGTATCCGCATGAAGTGACCATCTACGCAGGTGGCCCGTTAACCGACATTGCGCAGGCCATCAGCATCGACCCGCAGGTGCCCGATCTGGCCCAGGAACTCGTCATTATGGGCGGCGCGATTGCCCCCGAGGTGCCCTACCCCTGGGCGACGACGAACCGCCGCGAGTTTAATTTCTGGTGGGATCCCGAGGCTGTGCACATGGTTCTCAGCGCCCCCGGGTGGCATAAGATCACGGTCACCACGGTTGATATTTCGATCAAGACGCGCATGGGTAAGGAGATGATCGCCGAGATCGCAAAATCCAAGAATCCAGGCGCGCAATATCTCGCCCAATATGCGGACGAGGAATATCGCTGGGACGAACTGGCCGCAGCCGCATGGCTCGATCCCAGCATCATCACCAAACAGAATCAGCTGTATATGGATATGGACTATTCGCACGGCGCCGGCTACGGCGACACGATCGTGTGGATGCCCGGCACGCAGCCCGGCCTCGGGGAACAACTTGTCAATGTGCCGCAGGAACTCGATCTGCCGAAATTCGACAAGATGTTTATTGACTTGATGACGCGCCCGACTCCCAGCGCTCATCCTGTTGCTGGGTCAAAGTGAGAACATGCAACCGGGCCATTCCATTTGTGAGTTGCGACGATGACAAGCCCAAAGGAGCACTTCGAACCCTTGCGACTAAAGACCTTGCTGCCAGCCATTCTCCTCTTGTTTATTGCCATGTCCGCATCTGCTCAGCCGAAGCGGAAAGTCATCGTTGACCAGGACGCCCGCGGCCCGGCGACCACCGACCAGCAGTCCATTCTTTTTTTCCTGCAATCGCCCGATGTCGAGACGCTCGGCATCACCGTGGTCAGTGGCGATATGTGGCGTGACGAAGAAGTTGCGCACACGCTGCGCATGCTCGAGATCATCGGACGCACCGACATCCCTGTCGTCCTCGGCGCGGTCTTCCCGCTCATCAATCGCGAAGAAGCGATGATTCGATGGGAGTCCATCTACGGCAAGGTCTCTTATAAAGGCGCATGGAATCGAAAGCCGACCGGAGACGGCGTCCGCGGCACTTACCACGGGCCTTACGAGGTGCCTCCGCTTGTGGAAGGGAATCCGACCACGAAGCCCTCCCAAGAGGACGCTGCCCATTTCATCATCCGGATGGTCCACAAATATCCGCATGAGGTAACGATCTACGCTGGCGGTCCGCTCACCGATATTGCGGAAGCGATCAGTATCGACCCGCAAGTTCCTGATCTTGCCCAGGAACTCGTTGTCATGGGTGGAAGCATTGCGCCCATCGTTCCCGAAGATTGGGTGCCTGAAAATCGCCGCGAATTCAATTTCTGGTGGGATCCCGAGGCCGTCCACATCGTTTACACGGCTCCTTGGCACAAGATTACGGACACCACGGTAGACATCTCGGTGAAGACCTGGCTGAAGAAGGCCATGATCGCCGAAATCGCAAAATCGCCCAACGCGGCCGCTCAGTATCTGGCAAAGTACGCCGACGAGGAGTTCCGCTGGGATGAACTTGCCGCGGCAGCGTGGCTCGACCCCAGCATCATCACCAAAGAAACGCAGCTCTACATGGACATTGATTACTGGCACGGTGCGGGCTACGGTAATACGCTTGCGTGGGTGCCGGGCACCCAGCCCAGCCTTGGGGAGCAACTGGTGCATGTGCCGCTGGAACTAAACCTCGAAAAATTCGACAAGATGTTCGTCGATCTCATGACAAGGGCAACACCTGGCCGGCGCGAGGGCGCCCAATAGCCGAGGAGCCGAGATCGACAAAGAAGTTCATTCCCGGAGTTACGACTGGTGGAGAGCTGACCGGGCAACGGCGATCTGAGCAGCAACGCCTGCATTGTTAACCAGCAACTCGATGTTGGCCTTCAAACTCGCCCGGCCGCTTGCCTGGGACAAATAGCTGAGTAAATACGGTGTAACAGCTTTTCCTCGAATTCCGGCAGAATGCGCTGATGCCAATGCTGCTTCAATCAGCGATTCCGTGTGGGTGCGATCGAGCGAGCTCTCTTCCGGCGGCGGGTTGCAGAACACGATTCCCGAGGAGAGTCCCAATTGCGACTGCACGCACATGAGTTCAGCTGCTTCCTCAGGTGAATCGACGCGCAGGTCCAAGCCGAGGCCGCTCTCGCGCACGTAAAATGCGGGGAAACTGCTCGTGCGATAGCCCACAACCGGCACGCCCAGCGTTTCCAGCAGTTCGAGAGTGCGGGGCAAATCGAGGATAATTTTCGCGCCGGCGCAGACGATGGCTACGGGAGTCCGAGCCAGTTCGGTGAGATCAGCGGAGATGTCGAGAGTTTCTTGAACGCCGCGGTGGACTCCACCGATTCCACCCGTGGCGAATACGGAAATCCCGGCCTGGGAAGCGATCAGGATAGTAGCCGCAACCGTTGTTGCTCCGAGTTTTCGCGTTTGGAGTACGGCAGAGAGATCGCGGCGGCTCACCTTGTGCACTCCATCAGCGTTGGCGAGCAGTTCGACTTCTTGATCCGAAAGCCCGACGATCAAGCGCCCATTCGACAGCCCGACTGTCGCCGGAACAGCGCCCTGCTTGCGCACCGCAGCCTCGATGCGGCGAGCCGTTTCAAGATTGTTTGGACGGGGAAGGCCGTGCGAGATCACGGTTGATTCAAGCGCGACCACCGGTCCGCCGCAAGCGAGTGCCGCAGCCACTTCGGGGCGGATGTCGAGATACGGATTCATATTCTGGCGGTCCCTGACTGTTTCACGTTTGCTTCGATCCGTTCGAGCATTAACTCGCGGCTTAGATTCGGCGTGATCGATTCCTCCGTCTCGACCGTAAGGCTCGCTGCGGCGAGCCCCCAGAGGGCCGGTTCGTAGGCTTCGCCGGCAATCATGGCATAAACGTAGCCGGCCACAAGCGCATCTCCCGCGCCCGTCACGTCGCTGACCTTGCGTGGCGGAAACGCCCGAATAAATCTCCCCTGTTTTCCATTATCCAGGTAAATCCCATCTTCGCCGAGAGTCACGATCACCGTGCCAACTCCTAAACGCCGAATTTCGGCGGCGGCTGTTGCAACGTCATCGCGGGTTACGACTGAACGTCCACTCGTCAAGCACAGCGGTGTAACTCGCCGTCGGCCGGCTGGATGTTCGGCTTACACCCGAGAGGTCCAAATGGGGAGACCTTAAGTCGTGCAGAATCTGTTCTGAGTCGCCATCGCGACCAACGACGGAGAATATTGCCGTATTGCAACCGAGATTGGAGAGGTTGCGAGCGATATTGCACCCAACACCGCCGCCGCACGAACGGACCGTGACCGGATTGGACGTGCCGGGATGGAGTTGTTCGATGACGCGCGCCTTGCGATCAACGACGATACCACCAATACATGCGACCGCCGCTGCAGTTTGGGCAATCATATCGTTCGCTATTCCGCTCCCGCCCTGGCGCATGCATTGCCCGGCGATATGCTGGCACTCAAGTCCCGAACAGCATACAATATTGCCTTACGAGTCCTCTCCACATGTCTCCCATTCCAGACGATCTCTCCACCGTGAAAGACGACATGATTGCCTTCATCGAAGGCCACGGCATGCGCCGTTTCCACGGCTTTGTGGATTATGAAGAGGTGCAGTGCGTCACGTGGGACATGGATGGGAATCCGGATGGGTGGAAGGATTTCGTGGAACTGGCGAAATCGGCGGGGGCTCCGTTTCTCACCATGCATTCATGGACGCTGGAGCGCCAGGAGCTGGATGAACTGGTCGAGCGCCTCACGAATTCGGAATTCACTGACGGAGATGACGTGGAAGACGCGCGCTGGCTCCGTGCCCACGCCGGCAAGGTGGGATATCTGCAGTTGGGCTGGGCCTACCAGGGCTCGATGTTCCTGTGCGAGGTCAGCACCGAGTGGTACGAACGCTACCAGCGGCTGCTCGATGTCTCCGATGAATTCGGCGGGCTGACGTTGGATGAGCCCGATCAGGGCGAAGAGAGCTAGCGGGGAATGTGTGGGGACGGGCGCCTCGCCCTTCCTGCCCCCGAGCGAGTCGAAGTTCCAATGCGGCCGCGCTCGCCAAGCTCTCGCAGCATCCCTCCGAGGTACACTGCTTCATCACCCTATGCAATGGAGTCACAAAGCCGCTGACCGTGAACTGGTCGCACGCCTGGCTTCGGGCCTGCAAACCGACGCGGCGCTGCGCGGCAACGCCAATGCGGCTCACATCCTCGCGCCGCTTCTGGTCCGCCGCGGCATCACCGACGCGGATGCAGCCATGTGTTTTCTCTCGCCTTCCCTTTCCCATCTCAATGCTCCCAACCAGATGACCGGCCTGGCGAGGGCCGTGGAGCGCATTGACGCCGCCATCGAGCGCAAAGAGCCGATTCTGATCTACGGGGACTACGACGTGGATGGCACCATGGCGGTCATCATTCTGAAGACTGCGATTGAGCTATGCGGAGGCGCGGCCGACTTTCACGTGCCGCATCGCATTCGCGAAGGCTACGACATGCGCGACGATGTGATCGAGCGCGCTGCCGCGGCGGGCATTCGCCTGATTATCAGCGTGGATATGGGGATTCGCGCCTTCGCTCCCGCCGAGACGGCGCGTCGGCTGGGCGTGGACTTGATCGTGACCGACCATCACCTGCCGGGGCCGGACGGCGTACCCAATGCGCTCGCGGTGGTAAACCCGAATCAGAGGGGATGCGAGTATCCCTACAAGCAGCTTTGCGGCGCGGGCGTGGCCTTCAAAATTGCGCAGGGGTTGATGCAGCGCCGGCTGGAGGCGAAGGATCACAATAAGCTGCTGCTCTCGTTCATGAAAGTGGTGGCAATTGCGACCGTCGCCGACGCCGTGCCGCTGACGGGCGAGAATCGCGTTTTCGCCTCGCTCGGTCTGGATGCGCTGCGCCGGGCGGTGAATCCCGGACTGCAGGCGCTGCTCGAAGTGGCGCAGATTTCGGTGAAGCGTCCGCCGACGTCGGGCGAAGTCGGCTTCCGCATTGCGCCGCGCATCAACGCAGCCGGACGCATGGATGTGGCGCGCGACGTGATTGAGCTGTTTAGCGTGAAGGACCCAGCGCGGGCGCGCGAACTGGCGGCCAAGCTCGACCGGCTCAACGCCGACCGGCAGGAAGAAGAGCGGCGAATCCTGGGCGAATTGGAGGAGCGCTTGGCGGCGGATCCGTCTTTGTCGGAGTCCTACTGCATCGTGGTGGATGGCGACGGCTGGCACCGTGGCGTCATCGGCATTACCGCGACGCGGGTGGTGGAGCGCTACCACCGTCCGGCGGTCGTGATCGCGCGCGATGGAGAAGAGGCGTTTGGCTCAGGACGCTCGATTCGGGCGTTTCATCTGCTGGAGGCGATTGAATCGTGTCGCGATCTCTTCTCGCGCTACGGCGGTCACGCGCATGCCTGCGGATTTGCCATGCCCGCCGCCAACGTGGGCGAGCTGCGGGCGCGGCTGGATGCGTTTGCCCGGACGCGGCTTACGCCGGCGGACTTTGACCCCGTGCTGGATCTGGACGCCGAGTTGTGGCTGGGCGAGATTACTCCAGAGCTGTTTCGGTCGCTGCAGCTGCTGGAGCCCTATGGCGTGGGGAATCCCGAGCCCGTGTTCGCCGCGCGGGGCGTGCAGTTGACCGCGCCTCCGAGGATTCTGAAAGACAAGCACATCAAGCTGAAGCTGCGGGCGGGGGAGGCACGGGCTGCAGAGAACTTCGCCGAATCGCAGGAACTGTCCGCCGAGGCGATTCTGGCAACCCCGCGTTGCCATCCCGACAGCGCAGCCATCCGGCGCAGCGGAAAAGCCGCTGCCACTGCCGAAGGCTTTGCGGCCGCAGCCGCTCCTCTGAGAGCTGAGAACCGGGAACTGAGAACTAAAATCACCTTCGACGCCCTGGGCTGGCACATGGCCGAACGCCTGGAGCAAACTCCGCTTGTGGCGGGCGATACGGTGGATATCGCCTTTACCATCGGCCACAATGATCATCCTGAATACGGCGGGCTGGAGCTCTCCTTGCGAGATTTCAAGATCTGTCGTCGCTGAGAGCGCACCAAGGCGTGAGCAGGTTTTTCCTCACGCTAAAACAAAGAAATATTGAGCTGCAGCCAATGGTTGGCGGTGCAGTTCGGAGCGGTTAGCTCACCACAGAAGGTAGTGTCCATCCCGCCGTACCATTTCCACCTTGACTTCGAACAACGCCGCCAATCGTTCCACCTGCAGGATTTCTTCCTTGGGGCCGTCGGCGACGACCCGTCCGCGGCTCATCAGCACCACGCGCTGAATTTCGGGGACGATGTCGGCCAGTTCGTGGGTCACGAGGATGATCGCCGTGCCGGAGTTGGCCAGCGCGCTCATAGTCTGGCGCAGACCCTATTCGCCGAGCCCGGGCTGACTGCCCGGAGCCCACACCAGCGTGTCTCCATAAGACATGCCGTGATCGACCGACACGTCCATATAAAGTGTCGCGGTTTTCGTGATGATGCTCGGATCCAGCCACGCAACCGCGGCCAGTTCATCCCACAAATAGCCGGGCGCAGCGTATTTTGCGACGTATTGCGCCGCTGGAGTAGTGCCCTTGGCAATCTCCGCGATCAGCCTCTTGTCCATATTCGTCTTCACGGAAATGTCCACTGTGGTGACAACAATTCGCGGCCACCTGGAATGCATCACCAGGTAGGACGACTCCGGATCCATCCAGAAATTAAATTCCCGGCGGGGCGTTGTGGCGAATTCCGGGTCGGCGGTTTCGGGATGAATGCTGCCGCCCATGATGATGAGCTCTTTCGCGAGCAACGCAAATTCCGGATCGATCATTTGCGCCAGCGCGAGATTCATGAGCGGGCCGCCCGCGTAAATGGTCACTTGATGCGGATACCGGCGAACCATGCGAATCAGAAAATGCGCTGCATCTTCGTCGGCTGCCTTGATTTTGGGCGATCCTTCGGGCAGAGGCGGCACTTCGAACGGGCCATGCACCGGCTTACCCCAATTCCAGGCGCCCTGATAAACGACCTTCCCATATATCTTTTCCCAGCGCGCCGTAAACTCCTTGCTGTTGACGATGGGGAAGACGGCGCCCGGCACGACCGGAATGTCGGTTCGGCCGATGATTTCGAGCAAGCGCAGCGTGTGCTGCACTTCCTCGTCGCGCCAGGCGTCGCCGGTAACAACGGTAATGCCCAGCACCTCGGTCTTCGGCGAATTGACAATCGCCAGGACAGCCTGCAAGTCCGTGCCACCGGGTCCGGCGCAATCCTGATCAATGATCACTTTGCTCTTCTCTTGTCCAGCCAGTGGCAGAGCAGTTGCTATAAAGAGCAATGCCGTCACAAAGACGCTATGAATCTCGGTTTTCATGCGGTTCTCCGCGAGACCGGCACGCAGACCGGCGCAGCAGGAATTAATTCTGAAAAGAGTGAGAGTGCAGGCGCCGGAGGGAATCCCCCTCCGGCGCCCGCGATGGCTAACTTTTCAAATCCTGGCGGAGCCGCTTGACCCCGCCAGGGATGGGACTCATCAGAAGATGAACTTGGCCCCCGCCTGGAACGAGAACGGCGTACTGCCCGGAGCGATCTGGTTGATGGCCCGGTAAGTTCCCGCCGCAGTAGTCGTCCCCGGTTTCGGCAAGGTGGCTGGGGTGAATGGAGCACAGGTGTAACCAATCGGCCCAACCGCCGTTCCGGTGAAGTTCGCCGCAACCGGCGGAGCAGCAAGGGGTGCACACTGAAGGCCACTCACGCTGTAGTCAACCGTGCCCGCCGTGTCTGGGTTCGAATACATGTTCGCATGGTTCCACATGTTGAAGAAATCGGCCTGTAGCTGCAGGTGATATCTCTCCTGGAATTTGAAGTCCTTCAGCAACCGGAACTCCTGCTCGAAGTAGTTCGGCTGGTTAAAGGGATAGCGCCCGAGCAGCGAGGTCTTGCCGCTCGAGTCGGTGTACAAAGGACGGTCGTTTTGATGGCCGTTGTCGGAAACTGCGTCTCCGTTGAGATCCGTGTTGACGTAGAACGGATACGGCACGCCGCTGTGATAAATCAGGCTGGAGCTTATACCAAAGCCCCACGGCAACTCATATACGCCAGCGGCTTTGAACTGGTGCGTGATGTCCAGGCCATTGCGCCCGTAATCGAGATTGAGGTTGAACGGATCCTGCTGACCAAAATAGGTGTCCGTATCGCGTTCGCTGGCCCCGTTGTCTTTATTCCGCGACCAGATGTAGTTGGCGAATATCTGGAAGTGACTGGTAAAGCGTTTGGTAAGGTTGGCTACGAGCGAAAGATAGTTGCCGTGAGCGAAGCTTGCCGTCGTGTTCTGGCTTATGGCCTGGGCCGGGTCGAAGGGGTTGACACTAGGGCCCGTGGCCGACCCGGTCAAACCCTGGGCTACTCCGTTTACGTATGTGTAGGTTCCTTGCAGCAATGTTCTTCCGTACGGATCTGTTCCGGCGGAGATGAAGTTACGAGCCCAAGCTTCCTCCGTGCCATATCCGCCGGTTCTGAGGTGCTCGGAATGCGCAAAGGTGAACGTTCCGGTAGCCACCCAACCGTTCCCCAATTCGTGCTCGACTCCAGCGGTGAGATTTGAGACCTTCGGGTTCTTGAAGGCAGAGTCAACGTAGTTGATACCGGGAGGCGTCGCAAGACCGCTGATGTTGGGCGGCGCGTTGTTCGGCCACAGGAAAGGAAATCCACCGGCCGGCTGGCAACCACCGACACCAATATTGAAACAGAACAGATCGCTGGTCTTTCCTCCGCCTCCAGTGGGCAAGAATATCCCGGGAGACTGATCGTAGTAGTAGCCCCAGGCAGCGCGCAACACCGTTGTATGCCCGGCTGACCCAGCATTGTATGCAACACCAATTCTGGGCCCGAATTGAACGTAGTCATCCGGAACCGACTGCGGCACTGGACCCACTCTGGTGCCAGCGCCTTCACCGAAGTGGACAAGGAAATTCGAGGGGAATGGAGTTTGAGGCTGAGGATTCCTCGTGGCGTCCCAACGCAGCCCATAGGTCAGGGTGAGCCTTGGAGTAGCCGCCCACTTGTCCTGAACGTAAAGAGCAAAACCCGATTGATACGCAGGGTTCAGTGTGCCGGCTTGTTGGAAGGGTGTTCCAGGAGTCAAGCTGTATCCTTGGATGAGATCTCCGGGACTGTTGGCGGCAAAGGCGGCCAAGTTTCCAAAATCCCACTCGCCTGACGACCAGCCTATGAACGAATCCTTACGGTCGGCAAAGGTTTCGTAGTCGCCGCCGAACTTCAGGTCATGTTTGCCAAAGGTGTACTCGAAGTTATCCTGTAGCTCAAGTTTGCCGTTGTCATTGTTGATCGGCAGGAAGTAGCGCTGCCCGATTGTGAGCGTCACTCCGCTCCCAACGTTAGGATCGTCAATGACAATCTGCGGCGCTCCCGGATCGTTGGAATGCCGCTTGCGGGTCTCACCCTGCAGGCTAACGCGGATTTCATTCACTTTCCGGCCCAGAGTGGTATTGAGGGCAAATACTCCGCTGATACCTTGATTGATGAAGTTTTCCGTATTGCCGAAGCCGGCCTGTATTTCGTTCTGGCCCCGGCCGCCGGTGAAGCCGCTGGTGTGGTTGCGAGTGCCGTATCCGCGAACGCTGAAATGGTTTGCGTTGCTGATCTGCCAGTCATAGTGGCCAAGGAGCGTGAACAAATCCTGGAATTGATTCGAAGCCCCTTCCAGTTGAGCCAGGTTGGCTGCTCCGAAGCAAGCCTGAAGTATCGACCCACCCACGGTTGGAGCCTTGCAGGCCGAAGGCAGCACACTTCCGGCTGGAGTGGGCACCTGACCGGCCTGGAAGGTCGGCCCAGTGAAAGCAGCGAGCGCAGCCTGGCACGCGGCTTCGCCAGAACCGGGGTTGCAGAACGTGGTTAGTAGCGGGCCATGCTCCCGCTGCATGTCCGTGGCCAGGAACAGAAACTGCTTGTCCTTGCGGATAGGAAATCCAAAGGTGCCGCCGAACTGATTTTGCTGGGTGATGTTGGGTGGTGTTCCCAGGAAATCGCTTTCCGCGAGCGCCCCGGGCCGCGAATTAAAGTGAGCTGAACCATGCACGTCGTTGGTGCCCGATTTGGTGACCACGTTGATCAATCCGCCCGTGGCATGGCCGAACTCAGGGGCAAATCCGTTGGTGACTACCTGGAACTCCTCCACGGAATCCAGAGGCACCGTGAAGTTCTTGGTTTCTAGGGAGCCGAAGAACTCGCCAAAGAAGTTGTTGAAGCTGTCCTGGCCGTCAATGACCAGGCCGGCGTAGTCGCTCTGCTGTCCTCCCATGCGGATACCGCCGCGCAGACCGGGAACCACTTCGGCCGAGGGACTCAGTTGCGCCAGATCGCGGTAGTCGCGTCCGGCGAGCGGAAGATTCTCGACGTCCTTCTGGTTCAGCACCTGGTTGACGCCGGCAGTGGTGGTGTCCACCGCCGCCACCTCCGCGGTTACGGTGACCGACTGGGTCTGGCCCTTGACCGGCAGCGTGATATCCAGAGCAAGACTGGCGCCGATGCTCACATGGATATCCGTGAGTGTGATTGCGGCAAACCCGGCGGCTTCCGCCTTGATCTGGTAGGTGCCGGGCAACAACTGGGGAAATGCGTACGCCCCTGCCTGGTCAGATTCGATTTCGCGCTTGTATCCCGTGGACGCGCTGGAGATCGTGACTATCGCTTTCGCTACCGTTGCGTGCGTCGTGTCATAGATGAAACCGTGCACTTCACCGCGGTCGAATGTTTGCGCCTCCGCGATCCCAGCCGCAAAGATCAACCCCATGACTACCCATACAGCAACCGCAGACTTGCGAAGCTTCATTGTCGCCCCCAATTTTTCTTTCGTTCACTGAAAAACGGAACGGCTAATACAAAAGCACTACGGGAAGTCCCGAAAGTTACTGCTTAAGTCCGCGCGATGTCAACCCAAAAAAGTGAGTAGTTGCAACTACTTGCCCTGAATTCGGGAAATGTACAGTTTCTTGAACCGTTCTGCGTCGAAGCTGGTGCCCACCTGCACGTTGGGATTCACCTTTTCCACGCTTTCGATGACATAGTGATCGCCGTGAAGCACGTTGCGTTCGATCTCGTTGCGGCGATTCGCCACCGTCTCACCGCGCGAGAACTCGCCGCGGGTTTCGACGTCCACGTGCATCGCGCTGGTCTTCACCAGGGTTGGATCAATCGCAACTCCGATCGCCGTCGGGTCATACATGGGCGATCCCTCACTGCCGAACTTCTCCGACATGCCAACCAGGTACTGGTTCACCGCCACCATGAAATCGTTCTCCGGTCCGTGGGTCTTGGCCAGTTGCTCGATATCCTTGCGGGTGAAAAGTGTCATGTTGCCGATTTCAAGTCCCACCATCGTCAGCGGCCAACCGGCTTGAAACACGATTTGGGCCGCTTCCGGATCGCCATAGATATTCGCCTCGGCTGCGGCGTTTACGTTTCCGCCGGAAATCGAGCCGCCCATTACTATTACTTCCTTAACCAGGGGCATGATCGAGGGATCTTTCGACACCGCCAGGGCAATATTGGTCTCCGGCCCGATGGGCAGCAACGTGATCTCATGCGGATACTGGTGCACCATCTGAATGATCAGATCGGGACCGAACCGCGCGTCAACTTTGCATTTGCTGGGGGGTAACTCGACGTTGGCAAGGCCGTTCCTCCCGTGCCAGAACTCCGCCGTAATCAGCTTCTGAAAAAGAGGATGCTGTGCACCGGCTGCCACGGGGATATCGCAGCGATCAGCCAGCGAAACCATCTTCAGCGCGTTCTCCAGCCCCTGTGCCGCAGTTACATTCCCCGGAACCACCGTCAAGGCGAGGACATCGAGTTCCGGCGAATTGAGCGCGAGCATGATCGCAATCGCATCGTCCGTCCCCGGGTCCGTATCAATGATGACTTTCTTGCGAACGGGAGCCGCAGCCGCGGATACGCTCACACAAACGGTTGCGAGGCCCAAGATTGCAACCGAGAAACCCATGGCCATGCGCTTCATGTTCCAGTCATGCATAATTCCGCTCATTACAGTCATCCTCACGAGCCAGATAGGCACAAAAAGTCGCCGGATGCTATCCCCCGCGTGGATATCGTGTCAAGAGCAAATCCGAGCGCGCGTCTTCATCGCGAAGCTCTCCCTCGCCCAGCACATGCTAGAATGCGTCCGGAATGATTCGGTCTCGGGTGAGCCTTGTGCCCTGGCTCGTGGTTGCAGCGGTTCTGTGGTCCGGAGCCGGTTTCGAAGTGGCGGCAGGGCAGACACGCGAGGCAGCCCGTCCGCATCATGACGAGGCGCAATTCCGCGATGTGACGCGCGCGGCCGGAATCCACTTTCACCACGAACGCGCCGCTTCAGCGACGAAGATGTACGTGGAGACGATGGGCGCGGGCGTGGCCTGGATTGACTATAACCAGGACGGCTACCTCGACGCCTTCTTCGTGAACAGCGGCTACACTCCGCTATTCCATCCCCCGCAGCCCCCGCAGCCGGCGCTCTATCGCAACAACGGTGATGGCACCTTCACCGATGTGACAGCCCAAAGCAAAATCCACTCCGACGGTACTTTCTTTTTTGGCGTGGCCGTCGCCGATTACGACAACGACGGCTTTCCCGACATTTACATGACCGGCTACCGGCATTCTGTCCTCTGGCACAACAATGGCGACGGCACGTTCACCGACGTCACCGCCAAAGCCGGAGTGGGTAACGAGGGGAATTGGGGTACTGCGGCCGCGTGGTTCGACTACGACCGCGACGGAAAGCTCGATCTGCTGGTCGTGAACTACGTAAAGTACGACGTTGACCACCCCATCACGTGCGGCGATTTCCGCCCCGGCTACAAAGGTGTTCCCCACGTCAGTTCTTACTGCCACCCTGACAATTTTCCCGGCGCCTCACCGCGGCTCTACCACAACAACGGTGATGGGACCTTTACCGATGTCACGGAACAAGCCGGGCTCCTGAATAACAGCGGCAAGAGCCTTGCCGTAGTAACTGCCGACTTGAACAACGACGGATGGCCCGATATCTTCATCGCCAATGATACGCAGCGAAATTTTCTGTATATCAACAAGGGAGACGGCACCTTCCGGGACGCAAGTTACACATCGGGCGCCGGCTTCAGCGAAGATGGGCGCCCGGAAGCCGGCATGAGCGCTGACGCTGCCGACATTAAGAATAATGGGCTGCCTTCCCTTTTCGTCAGTCATCTTGATCACGAACTGGATCGCCTCTACAGTAACAACGGCGACGGCACGTTCACCGACGACACGATTGCATCGGGCATCGGGCAAACCAACTTCCGGAACAGCGCGTTCGGGGCGCGCTTCTTCGATTTCGATAACGACGGGTGGCGTGATTTGCTCGTCATCAACGGACACATCCTCGACAACATCCCCATCTACCATCCGGAAGTAACCTACGAAGAGGAGAAGAAACTTTACCGCAATACCGGCCAGGGCAGGTTCGTTGACGTCACACCATCACAAGGCGCGGGCTTTCGCGCGCCGCGCGTGGGGCGCGGTCTGGCGGTCGGCGATTACGACAACGATGGGTGGCAGGATTTTCTGGTCAGCAATAACGGCGAAGATGCGCAGCTGTTTCACAATGAGGGCGCCAGTTTACCCGCCACCAAGAACAATCATTGGATCGTTATTCGACTCGTCGGCACAAAAAGCAACCGCGACGCGATCGGGGCGCGCCTGAAACTCGTGGCCGGCGATCTCACCAGCTACGACCAGACCAAGGGTGGTATGAGCTACTGCTCCGCCCAGGATCCGCGCATATTTTTCGGCCTTGGCACGCACGACCGCGTAGACTCGCTCGAAATCTCGTGGCCCAGCGGCCTGAAGGAGACAATCTCGAACTTGCCGGTTAACACGTTCTTCCGCATCGAGGAGGGTAAAGGTACGGCGCAAGTCCTGCAAGATGCCGCCACGAAACGCTCTCCGCCGAAACCAGAATCCGTCCCACATCCGTAGCTGCCGCCGCAGTCCGATCGCCCACGATCAGTACATAATCGTTTTCGTCAGGTGGTGCGGCCAAAACGTGGTGTGGTAGTGGGTCCAAATGCGCGCATCAATCTGAGGAATGATCACCTGCTGGTCCGCGGGCCTGAGCCGATTCACTTCCTCGGCTAACAACGCCGTGGCGTAGAGGGAGTGAGCGCGAATCTCAATCTCCTGCCGGCTGTCGCGGGGAATCATCTGATAACTGTTGATCGCTTTTTCCAGAGCGGGTGAGTAACTGGTCATGCCCATCAAGCGCAGCGCCACCGGCACAATATAGTCGGCAAATGCCGACAGCTTCTGCGGGTCTTCCAGTTTGAAACCGCTCGTCCTACCCAACCCGGAATACATGCCCCAGTAGCCAAGCTGCGCGAGTTTGTAGAACTTCACTTGGTGACCGTCAAATTGGCTGACGTCGTTGAATCGGGGAAACTCTTTCACCAGGCGATCCACCAGCCCATTGCCGTTGTCATAAAGCCGCGGAGGGCAGGACTTCACAAAATTCACGTAGCGTCCATCATATTTCGCCGCTAAGACTTCGCCTGCCTGGTGAAAGACCGCCATTTTTTCGTCAAGCATCGGCATTTCCATGTTGCCCGCGAAAAGTTTTTCCATCTCAGGCCGCGACACTTTGGCCAGGAATTTTCCATCCAGGATCGGGATGCCGTTATCCATCGCCCGTTTCAGGCAGGCCACCATGGCGTCGGAGTCGGACAAACGTGCGTCGGCATAGTCGGTCTGAAACTTGATGTGGGTTTTGAAGTCGGTGAACGCCGAGTTGATCGTATTCGACACCATGATGAAATCGATGGCCACGTCGGGATTCTTGTCCAGACCATAGGGCACTGCCATGTGCGGCATGGGCAACTCTTCGTAGGCCATCCAGCGAGCGGCATCCACAATCTTGTCATAGTGAGTTTTCACGTCGCGGGAACCCTCAATGACGGGCCGCAGGCTTTCGATCACCGGGCTGCCGATCGGCTTCGGCCAAGGCAGAGAACCGGAAGAGACGGGAGACTTAACGGGGTTTGCGGCGAGCAATGGCTCTGCTCCCATCGCTGCAATCGCGCCCAATGTAGAGACACCCTTCAACACCTGACGGCGGCTTCGATTCATGTCCATTCCTGTGAGGCGGAACTCAATACATAATCGTCTTGGTCAAATGGTGGGGCCACCAGGTTGTGTGGTAGTGCGTCCAGAGCCGCGCATCAATCTGCGGGATCACGATCTGCATATCCTTTGGCCGGATATTGTTGATCTCTTCGCACAGCAGCGCGGTGGCGTAGATGCAGTGCGCCCGAATCTCCACTTCCCGTCGGCTGTCGCGGGGAACCATCTGGTGCGTGTTGATCGCCTGCTCCAGTTCTGGTGAATAACTGGTGATTCCCAGCAATCGCAAAGTCACCGGAACCATATAGTCGGCGAATGCGGTCATCTTGTTCAGATCTTCCAGGGGAAACTGACCCGTCTTCCGCAAACTCGAGTACACAAACCAAACGCCCAACTGGGAGAGTTTGTAAAACCTGATGGTGTGTCCGTCGTATTCACTCACATCGTTGAAGCGAGGAAACTCCTTCACCAGACGGTCAATCAGGCCGTTGCCGTTGTCATAGAGGCGAGGCGAGCAGGACTTCACAAAATTGTGGAAACGGCCCTCGTACGTCTCGGCAAGCACGCCGCCAACCTGGTGGAGCACTTCCATCTTCTGGTCCAGCATCGGCAATTCAATGTTTCCGGCGAAGATGCGTTCCAGTTCGGGCCGCGTAACTCGCGCCAGAAACTTGCCGTCCAGCACCGGGATTCCGTTGTCCAACGCCCGCTTCATGCAGGCAAACAGGGCATCCGAATCCGACCAGTGCCGCCCGGCATAATCAACCTGAAATTTCTCATGCGTGGAAAAGTCGGTGAACGCGGTGTCCACAACGTCCGACGTCAGAATGAAATCGATCGTCTCGTCCGGCTTGCCTTCGCCCGCCCCCAGCGGCAAAGCGTAATCGGGCATGGGAAGCTCTTCGTAGGCCATCCAGCCCGCTATTTCCTGAAGTCTTTCGAGATGTGTGTGCACGTCGCGGGCGTGCTCGATTACCGGATGCAGGCTGTCAAGAACCGGGCTTCCGGCAAGCTTGGGCCAGCGCACCGCGGTGGCATTGTCGTTTGCGCGAAGAGCTTCGCTGGCAGCCAGCATTCCAAGAGCTCCCATCCCCTGCACGAACTGCCGGCGTCCCAGTTTTTCTGTCATTGCTAAACGTAACCCTCGCTTGCCCGGCGACCTGCGGTTTACCTCTCAGAACTGTTCTTGGCAAACTATGCTTACGGAATCGCGAGCGTCAACAACATCCCGCGCCGTCCTTCTTCAAGCTGCGCTCGTCAGTCGCGACAGCAGAAGCCGGAAGAAGCGCTCCGGATCCACGTCCACCGCGACTTGCGCATTTGGCCGGAACGGTTCGGTGGATTCCGCCGAAACAGCCGTCTCCAGCGGAGCGGACCGGCGCACGGGCCCTTCGGAATAGCCCAACGACTGTCCCGCCGAGGCCTCGCCGGAAGTTTCGATCAGCACATAGTAGTCGCGAAACTTAAGGATTTCCGGGTCGATCAAGCTGGCGACGGTGAGCGGATCGTGCAAGGCAATCGTCTCACCTCCGTCCTTACTCCAGCGCGCCATTGTCGCGCGCATAATCTTCGCGGCGAAGTCGCACATCGGCGTCCTTGCGGCATCCAGGACTTTCAAGTGCTCCTGCCCGATCAGTGCTTTCCGGGTTACGTCCAGACCAACCATGGTGAGCGGCACACGTGCGTCAAACACGATTCGCGCAGCCTCGGGATCGACGTAGAAATTGAACTCCGCAGCCGGAGTTACGTTGCCGCGCGAAAGCGACCCGCCCATGACCACGATACTGCGGATCATGGCCGCCAGTGCCGGGTCTGAGCGCAATGCCGTGGCAACGTTGGTCAGCGGTCCTACGGCAACAATCGAGATTTCTCCCGGATTCGCACGCACGATACGGCGTATGAGTTCGCTGGCCGTTTCACTCACCGGGTGCATTTTCGGCGCGGGCAGCTCCACGCCTCCGAGTCCATTGCTGCCGTGCACGGCTTTCGCAGTGACTAGACTGCGCACCAGCGGAGTGCTAGCGCCGGCGGCCACGGGAATATCGCTCCTGCCTGCGAGTTCCAGCAGCTTCATCGCGTTCGGCAGCGTGAAATCAAGCGGCACATTGCCCGCCACTGGCGTGACCGCTTCGACTTTCAATTCGGGAGATCGCAAGGCCAGCAGAATCGCCATTGCGTCATCAACGCCCGGGTCGGTGTCCAGAATGATGCGATGCACAGACGATGCGCCAGCGAAGGGCGTGGGGCCTGCCGATCCATTAGGCGCCGCACTGGAAACCAGAGGGAGGCCGCCCATCGCGCCGGCTGCAAGGAGGCCTGCCGAGTTCACCAGAAATGTCCTACGGCTCTGCTCTTTCAGTTCAGTCTGAGGGTTCACAAGAGTCCTTCCTTCTACAAGAACAGAAACCACTCTGGCATCAGCCTGTCCATTGGCGCGCGCCACGTTGTGAACTTCGTTTCTCCTCGAACAATGTCGTAGTTCTGTGACCGAGAGCATACGCTAGTCACGCTTGGGAATCCAGATGGCCCGCACCACGTGCATGGCTTGGCAAGTGTGGAGTCTTCGGCAGCATCTTCTCTCAACTCGCCTCTAGGTTGACACCCTCCGGGGCGTTCTCTACACTCGACGCGATTCAAAATCAGCCTGACTCTCGGGCACCCGCGACGGACCGACCAAGACCATGGCAAAAAAACCAAGAATTGCGGTCGTTGGCAGTGCAAATATTGATCTCACCACCTTCACCGATGTTTTTCCCAAGCCGGGCGAGACGATCTTCGGCCAGAAATTCGACTTGGGCTTCGGCGGAAAGGGCGCCAATCAGGCCGTAGCCGCACGGCTTTGCGGCGCGGATGTGGTCATGGTGGCGCGCGTCGGGAGCGATCTGTTTGGCCCCGCGACGATCGAGAATTTTGAAAAGCTTGGCATTGACACGCACCATGTGCGTCAGGTTGAGGGCGTCTCTAGCGGCGTAGCCCCGATCTTCGTGGACCCTTCCGGCCAGAATCGGATTCTGGTCGTCAAAGGGGCCAACGATGAACTCAAGCCAGCGGATGTTGACGCCGCAGCAGACGCGCTCAAAGGGACACACTGCATCGTCTTGCAGTTCGAGATCCCGCTCGAGACGGTCTACTACACGGTGCGGTTTGCGCGGAAAAATGGGATCCGTTGCATTTTGAACCCGGCTCCAGGCCAGCCGATCGATGTGAAGCAAATCTCCGATCTCGACTACTTCGTCCCCAACGAGAGTGAGGCGGAAACGATTTCGGGCATGCCGGTGCGGAACCTTGACGATGCAAGAAAATGCGCGCAGAAATTTCTTGGCGATGGCATTCGGCGCGTTCTGATCACGCTCGGCAAGAACGGTTCTCTGCTGGCGGGCAAGGAAGGGATGGAGCACATTCCTGCATTCTCAGTCGAAAGTGTGGACAGCACCGGGGCTGGAGACGCTTTCATCGGAAGCTTTGCCGTGTTTCTCGGCGAAGGCTTTCCGGAGCGCGAAGCAGTAAGGCGCGCCAATCTTTACGCGGCACTGTCCACTACTGGCGTCGGTACCCAGAAATCGTTTTACGACCGCGAGCGGTTTGATCTAGAGTGGGCCGCGCGCGCCAAGTCCTGAGACTACCGGGAATTTCAGACCGAAAAAATTGGACCTGCAGGCATGGCAGAGCGTGATTCCCATGAAAAGAGCACTGATTCTCACCCTGGCATTGTGTCTTTTCACATTTGCCTGCGCTTCCGCGCAAAAGAAGATCAAAATCATCGCGGACCAGGACAGCGCCGGTCCCCAGGGAACAAACCTTCTCTCGTTGTTGATGTTGCTTCGTGCTCCGCAAATCGATTTGCTCGGAATCACGACTGTCAGCGGCGATCAGTGGGTTGAGCCGAATACGGTCTTCGCGCTCTGGGCAACGGAGCAGGCTGGCCGAATCGACGTGCCGGTAATCAAGGGCGCGGAGCAACCGCTGATCAACACACAGCGGGAACAGGAATTGCGCGAAGCGCTCTACGGTTCCTTCGTGGGCTGGCACGGAAGCTTCAATCCCGATGCCCCCAAGCCCAGTCGGACGTGGGAACCGCCGGGAGGGTATCCCAAGGTGAAAGCGAGGCCTGGGCGTGCTGCGGATTTCATCATCGATACCATACGGGCCAATCCAGGAGAAGTCGTCTTGTATGCCGCCGGTCCCCTGACCAACATCGCTCTGGCAGTGCGCATGGACCCAGGAATTGTGCCTCTCACCAAAGCGATCTACGTTATGGGCGGCAGCAGTGCAGGCGGCCCGGAACTGAATTGGTGGTGGGACCCGGAAGCGGCGGCCATTGTATTTCGCGAACCATGGGCGAAAATTGTCGTCAGTCCTTTCGAGGCAGGAGCACAGGTTTGGTCCAGCGAGAAATTGATGCAGCGGGTGGCCGATGCCGGCGGTCCGCTGGCGAATCATGTCAAACAGTTATATCTGCGCGCTCATCCCCCGGACGGGACTTCGGTGTGGTCCATGATGTGGGACGAACTAACCGTAGCATCCATCATCGATCCGTCGGTAATCAAGAAATCGGAGACCATGTATCTGGATGTGGACATTTCGCATGGTCCAAAGTACGGGCACACCGTAGTCTGGAAACCGCCGGCCGATGTTCCCACCTTCTTCCTGCCCTACAGCGGACCGGATGGGGTTAACCGTGAGAAGTGGAAAGGACACCTTGATCCTCCTGCGCATCTGCATCCAGCGACGGTGCAGATGGAAGTGGATGCAACAAAGTTTGAGAATATTTTCGTTGACCTCATGAGCCACTAGCCGCTCTGGCTGTCGATGCAGATGCTGCGCCGGATGCCCTGGCTGCCGCCATGTAACTCCTTGGGATTCTCCGATTGAACTTCTGCTATAGTTCCTTCCTCGGAGGTCGTATTCCATGCCTCGAATTGTGCGCTGTGCCTTGATTCAAGCCAGCAATGCGGTCAGCACCGAGCGTCCCCTTGCCGAGATCAGAAAGGCGATGATTGACAAGCACCTGAAGCTGATCGAGCAGGCCGCGAAAAAGAAGACGCAAATTCTTTGCCTGCAGGAGCTTTTCAACGGCCCTTATTTCTGTGCCGAGCAGAACGAGCGCTGGTATGAAATGACCGAGCCGGTGCCCGACGGCCCCACCACGCAGCTTATGCAGAAAATCGCAGCCAAGCACCGCATGGTAATCGTCGTACCGGTATACGAAGAGCACATGCCGGGCGTTTACTTCAACACCGCCGCTGTGATTGACGCCGACGGCCGCTATCTCGGCAAGTACCGCAAGCATCACATCCCGCACTGCCATCCCGGATTCTGGGAGAAGTTCTATTTCACTCCTGGCGACCTCGGCTATCCCGTCTTCAAAACGAAATATGCACGCGTCGGCGTTTACATTTGCTACGACCGCCATTTCCCAGAAGGCGCGCGCATCCTCGGACTGAACGGCGCTGAGATCGTGTTCAACCCGTCGGCCACCGTGGCGGGTCTTTCCGAATATCTCTGGGAATTGGAGCAACCGGCCCACGCCGTGGCCAACGGATATTTCGTCGGCGCGATCAACCGCGTCGGCGTCGAGAAGCCCTGGAGCATCGGCGAATTCTACGGAAAGAGTTATTTCTGCAATCCGCGCGGCAAAATCATCGCCCAGGCCAGCCGCGACAAAGACGAACTCGTCGTGGCCGATCTCGACCTCGACATGATCGCCGAGGTCCGCAAGGTCTGGCAGTTTTTCCGTGACCGCCGTCCCGAGAGCTACGGCCCGTTAACGGAGCAAAGCGCGGCGTCGGCCGCGGCGGACTAGAGCCGGTTACGGAGGAACTCGAACAGGATGTAGCCGATCAGCCCGGCGATCGCGCCAATCACAAAGTTGGCGGGCGTAACCACGTCTCGGATGGCCCACGCTAACCCCCGGTTCCGTGCCATCCCAGAATGCGTAAATTCGCCCATCAAAAGGTTGGCGTAGAACAGGAATACGATGAAGGCAATTTCCACCACCGCTCTCCATCCGCTCTTTTTCATGGTAACCTTCCCGTCCGCGCGCCAATGCCCCAATGCCTCGGCAGAGTTTATTTCATCTCGCCGTTAATCTATCATCCTCCCCTTAACGTTCCTGCAGGGAGCGGTGACCGGACTTCATGACCACACACTCGCGCATCGAATCCAGCCCACTGTACAACCGCGATCTCGCGCCCGCACTCGACGAACGCCGGCACTGGGGCACCTACAACTTCGCCGCCCTGTGGGTTTCCATGTCAGTGAACATTCTCACTTACATGCTGGCCGCAAGCCTGATTCAGGGCGGCATGGACTGGAAGCAGGCCGTCGCCACCATTTTTATCGGGAACGTCATTGTGCTGGTTCCGATGCTGTTGAACTCGCATCCCGGCGCGAAGTATGGCATCCCGTTCCCGGTCCTTGCCCGCGCGTCCTTCGGAGTGCTGGGCGCGAATGTGGCTGCTGTGCTGCGCGCGCTCGTGGCCTGCGGATGGTTCGGCATTCAGGCCTGGATCGGCGGCGAGGCCATCAGCACACTGCTGGCAACGCTGGTGCCGTCATGGAAGGACTTCCCTCATGGCGCCGCGGTCTGCTTCATGATTTTCTGGCTCATCAATCTCGCGGTCGTGCTCAAGGGAATCGAATACATCCGCATCCTGCAGGGAATCAGCGCGCCGATTCTGCTTGGCGTGGGCCTGCTTCTTTTGGCATGGGCCTACCGTACCGCCGGCGGCTTCGGGCCGATGTTGTCGGTACCGTCGCGGTTCACCAGTTTTCCCGACTTCCTCAAGTTCCTGATCCCTGCGTTGAACGGCACCGTCGGTTTCTGGGCCACCGTATCGTTGAACATCCCCGACTTCACCCGCTTCGCGCGCAATCAACGCGAGCAGATCATTGGCCAGGCGCTGGCCCTGCCCACTACGATGACGCTGTATGCGTTCGTGGGAATTGTCGTCACCTCAGCCACCGTGGTCATCTACGGCACGGCGATCTGGGATCCGGTTCAACTGCTCAGCCGCTTTCATTCTCCCGTGGCCGTGGTGATCTCTCTGCTCGCGATTCTGCTGGCCACTCTCAACGTCAACATCGGCGCTAATGTGGTTTCGCCCGCCAACGACTTTTCCAATCTGTGGCCCAAGAAGATCAGCTTCCGCACTGGCGGCGTCATCACCTGCTTCATGGGCGTCGCCATGATGCCGTGGAAGCTGCTCTCCAACTACGGCACGTTCATTTTTGGATGGCTCGGAGGCTACGCCGCGTTCCTCGGGCCGGTCGCTGGCATCATGATTTGTGATTACTTTGTGATTCGAAGGCGCGTGCTGCAGTTGGATGATTTATATCTTCGCGGCGGGATCTACGAATACTCGCGCGGATTCAACTGGCGCGCTGTGATCGCGCTGGCGCTGGGTGCGGGCACGGCGCTCGCCGGGCTGGCCTTGCCCTCCGTGCGCGCGTTGTATGACTACTCCTGGTTTGTGGGATTCGCAGTTTCCTTTGTGGCCTACTACGTGATGATGCGTGCCAGAAATTCTGGCAGCACGTCGCGCTGATAATCCACCAGCGTTTGCTCCTCATCTCCGCACATCAGGTAGATATTGAACTGGGTCACGCCGGCTTTTGCCAGGTCGTGCAGTTTTCGGCGGTGGGCCTCGGCGTTTCCCAGCAGGCAGAAGCGGTCAATGACTTCGTCGGAAACAAAATCCGCGTTGTCGCTGCCCACCTTGCAATGATGCTGATAGTCATAGTGGCCGCGATCCTCCACATACGAGGTCAGCGCGGGCGGAAGATCTTCCGGCTTGTACTGTCGGATCAGATCCATGACGTGATTCGAAACCAGCGCCGGGAACCACCGCACGCGCTCACGCGCGAGGTTCAGGTCGTCCGAAACCCAGACCGGCGCAGCCGACATCACCTCGATCTGGCCCGGATCGCGTCCTGCCACGCGGGCGCCTTCCTTCACAAATCCCAGGCACCACTCAATCAGCGCCGGATCGGCAAACTGCAGAATAATGCCGTCGGCTACGCGCCCCGCCATGTGCAACACCTTGGGACCGTATCCGGCAACCCAAACTCGCGGAGAATCCTTCGCCCAGGTCAGCCGCGTCGGTTGGCCGTCGTGCTGCACTTCCCTGCCGCCGGTCAGATCGCGGAACTCCTTCACCGACTCTTCCAGTTGTGACCAGCTCACGGGCTTTTTGCCCATCACGCGCCGCGAGCTGTCACCGCGGCCGAAGCCCAGTTCCATGCGCCCGCCGGAGATCAAGTTCAGCGTCGCAAACAGGCTGGCGGTCACCGTGAGATCGCGCGTCGCGGGATTGGTCACGCAGGTGCCCAGGTGCATCCGCTGCGTGTTCATTGCCATCAGCGTGAGCAGGGGGTACGGTTCCATCCACAGCACATGGGAATCGAAAATCCATCCGTATTCAAATCCCGCAGCTTCGGCCTGCCGGGTCAGGCCGACGATGCGCTCGATGGAAATGTCAGGTTTCAGCGTGATGCCAAATTTCATGGCTGGTCCCCTTCTTCATCACTCTAGCAATATGAGGAACTAAGGACGGGCAGTTTAGCATAGAATTCTTTCTTCATCTCAGCCATGAGCGGAGGGATCGATGGGCTTTGACACGATCATCAGCGGCGGATCCGTGGTGACTGCAACGGATACCTGCGTGGCGGACATCGCGATCACGGATGGCAAGATCGCGGTTGTCGGCAAGGACCTTCCTCGACAGAATGCCACGCAAGTTCTCGACGCTTCAGGAAAGTACGTTTTCCCCGGCGGCATCGACGTCCATACCCATCTCGATATGCCGTTCGGCGGCACGACCAGCGCCGACGATTTTGAAACCGGCACACGGGCCGCGGCGTTCGGCGGAACAACGACGCTCATTGACTTCGCCATTCAGTACAAAGGCCAGCCGCTGCGCCAGGCCTTCGATACCTGGATGCGCAAGGCCACCAGCAAAGCCGTCTGTGACTATGCCTTTCACTGCATCATGACCGACATTTCCAGCGGCCAGCTCGGCGAGATGAACGATCTGGTCGGCGAAGGTGTCACCAGCTTCAAGCTGTTCATGGCGTATCCCGGCGTCTTCATGCTCGATGATGCCAGCATCTTCCGCGCGCTGCAGACCACGTCGAAAAACGGCGGCCTGATCTGCATGCATGCCGAGAACGGAAGCGCGATCGACGTCATCGTGCAACAGGCGCTGGCGGAAGGCAAGAAGGCGCCGAAATATCACGCTCTGACCCGGCCGACAACAGCAGAAGCGGAAGCCGTGTCGCGCGCCATTGCTTTAGCGGAGATGGCCGGAGCGCCGATCTACATCGTGCATTTGAGCTGCAATGAGGCCCTGGAGAAGGTTCGGGAGGCGCGCGACCGCGGCCTTCCTGTGTACGCCGAAACCTGCCCGCAGTACTTGTATCTCTCGATCGAAAACTTCGACGCTCCCGGCTTTGAAGGCGCGAAATATGTTTTTACGCCGCCGCTCCGGGAAAAATGGCATCAGGAAAAGCTGTGGAACGGGCTTAAGCGGGATCATCTACAGGTCGTTTCCACCGATCACTGTCCATTCTGCTTCAAGGAGCAGAAAGAGCTCGGACGCGATGACTTCACTAAAATACCAAACGGCGGCCCGGGCGTGGAGCATCGCATGAGCCTGATCTATTCCGGCGGCGTCGCCCAGGGCCGCTTCAGCGTGAATCGATTTGTCGAACTGGTTGCTACAACTCCGGCCAAGCTCTTCGGTTTGTATCCGCGCAAGGGAACGATCGCGGTCGGCAGCGACGCCGATCTTGTGATCTTCGATCCCAACCGCAAACACACGATCAGCGCCAAGACTCACCACATGCGAGTGGATTACTCGATGTTTGAAGGCATCCAGGTGACCGGCATGCCGGATGTTGTATTATCGCGCGGGAGAGTTGTGATAGACGGCGACAAGTTCCTCGGCCGTGCCGGACAGGGAGAATTTCTCCGGCGCTCCACCTACTCGCAGGTGGGCGGGTAGTTTTCTCCTGACCTCTGGCGGCACGCTCCGCCAGGACTAACGGAAGCAAGTGCTAGCGGAGGGCTGAAAAGAGAGCCTCTTTCCAGCGTTTCGTGTCGAGCCTCCAGCACACCTTGGTTTGGCGTTGTGCGTGCAGGGCGGGTGCCCAAACCGCCCGGTTGCGATCATCCAGGGCCACGTTCAGACGATCCACCACGGTCATGCCTCGCGTCAGTTCGCTCTGCGTCTCCACATCCACGTAGTGGTCGCTCCATTCAGTTCCTGCACTTGGGTCGAGAGCGAGGCACATGGCAACCGGATCGGGCAGCGAAATGCCGTCTTCCCCGGTCTGCACCTTGTACGCCTGACGGGCATGGCTATTGCATTCGATGGCGAACTGAGCAAGGGCGTTATTGAACCCGAGAATGCGCGCGATGTCGCTTTCATTGACCACGGCACTTCCTCGACAAAGGTGCCAACCGATAAGTTCTACCGGAAGGCCACTGCGCATGACGATGCGCGCAGCTTCGGGATCAACCCAGATGTTATATTCGGCGGCCGGCGTCACATTCCCTTCACAGCATGGAGCGCCCCCCATAACCACGCAGCGCCCCACTTTCGCGGCGATTGCCGGCTTCTTCGCCAGCGCGAGAGCGAGGTTGGTGAGCGGCGCCAGGGTCACGATTACAAGTCCAGGGTTCGCGTCAATGGCGTCGATGATCGCGTCCACCGCATGCGAGGCTCCCGGAGATTTACGAGGCGGCGGATAGTTGTGATCTCCGAGTCCGTCGCGACCATGAAACCAGGTTGCGTTTTGATACTCACGCCAGAGCGGTTTTTCCGCGCCCGCATAAACCGGCACATTCGCTCCGCACAGTTCCACGCTGTAAAGGGCGTTAAGCGTGGCTTGCTGCACATCCACATTCCCGGCGACTGTCGTGATCGCGATCACGCGGACATCCGGTGCTCGCAGCGCCATGATCAACGCCACCGCGTCGTCGGAAGCTGTATCGGTGTCAATGAGAAAGGCGCGTGGCACGCGCGTAGCATAGCAGACTGTCGGGTGGCTGAGCCGCGAGAACAGCATCGGCCGAGTTGAGCGCAAACACTTGTGACCCATCTCAAAGAAGAGTACAGTTACACATTTTCCGCCTCACCACGTCTCGGGGGGACCAATGTTCACACCGTCGAATCTAAGCATTGCGCTGCTGATGATGATCACGAGCGCCGTTTGCTGGGGCTCATGGGCAAATACCTATAAAGGCGTTAAGGGTTATCGTTTCGAGCTTTTCTACTGGGACTACGCCATTGGCATCTTTCTGGTCTCGCTGGTTCTGGCGTTCACGATGGGGAGTACGGGGCACGATGCTTCCAGTTTTCTGAACAACGTCCACGCGGCCGACACCGCGAACATTGTCAACGCGCTGATCGGAGGAGCGCTGTTCAACCTCGCCAATCTCTTGCTCGTGGCCGCGATTGACATGGCCGGACTGGCCGTCGCGTTCCCCATTTCGATCGGAATTGCTCTGGTCGTCGGAACGGTATTGAGCTACATTCTCCAGCCGAGAGGAAACGCTCTCTCCCTGGCTCTTGGCGTGGCCTGCGCATTTGTTGCAGTGCTCCTGGACGGAAAGGCCTATGGAAGTCTTGCCGCGGCAGGACGGTCGGTCTCAAAGAAGAGTCTGATCACCTGCCTGGTGTCGGGAGTTCTGATGGGCCTGTGGGCTCCCTTTATGACGCACGCGATGACGCGGGGCAATCCGCTGGGACCTTATAGCGCTGCTGTATTCCTGACGCTGGGAGCATTGCTCTCCTGCTTCATCTGGAACATTTACTTCATGAAACATCCGTTGGTCGGTGAGCCAGTAAGCTTCGGTGGATTCTTCAGCGGACCGGCCTCGGGGCATCTGCTGGGGCTTTTCGGGGGATGCATCTGGGGAGTCGGCACGGTTTTCAACCTGGTGGCGGCGAGCTTCACCGGCGTAGCAATTTCCTATGCCATCGGCCAGTCGGCTCCGATGGTGGCGGCACTGTGGGGAATTCTGGTGTGGAAGGAGTTTGCGAACTCCGGACCTCGCGCCAAGACGTACCTTGGCCTCATGTTCGTCTTCTACGGTTTGGCTATTTTCCTGGTCGCACGCGCGAACGGATAAGTGCTCCCGATCTATAGCAGCATGCCGGCAATCGAAGCCGACATCAGGTTGGCCATGGTCCCCGCCAGCATGGCGCGGACGCCGAACCGGGCCAGTTCGCCGCGCTTGTTGGGCGCCAGCGCACCGATGCCGCCGATCTGAATTCCGATAGAACTCAAGTTCGCGAACCCGCAAAGGGCGAACGTCGCAATGGTGAACGAGCGCGGGTCAAGCGTGCCCTTCATCGGGCCGAGCTGGGCGAAGGCAACGAATTCGTTGAGCACCATGCGCGTGCCCAGCAGATTGCCGATGGCCGCGGCATCCTTCCATTGGACACCGGTGAGCCAGGCCACGGGCGCGAAGACCCAGCCAAATATCTGTTGCAGGTTGTAGGGGAACCACGAGATGTGCATGTGCGTCCAACCCATGATGGCGTTGAGCAGCGCCAGCAGGGCGAGGAAGGTGATGAGCATCGCTCCCACGTTTAAGGCGAGGTGCAAGCCGTCAATGGTGCCGCGGGCGATGGCGCCCAGAATATTTCTTTCTTTTTCCATGGCGGGCATTTGCACGCGGCCGGCGGTGAGCGGTTGCTCGGTTTCCGGGACCAGCATCTTGGCGATCAGCAGAGTGCCGGGCGCGGTCATGATGACGGCGGTGAGCAGATGTTTGGGGTCCGCGCCGCCCACGCGCATGTAGGCGGCCATCATACCGCCGGAGATGTGGGCCATGCCGCTGGTCATGACGGTCATGAGTTCCGACTGCGTCAGCTCGGGGAGAAAGGGGCGGATGGTGAGCGGAGCCTCGGTTTGTCCCATGAAAATGCTGGCGGCGAGATTGAGCGACTCCGCGCCGCTCGCGCCCATCACCGTGGTCATAATCCACGCGCCCGCGCGAATGATGAGTTGCATCACGCCGAGGTGATAGAGCACGGCGAAAAATGCGGCGATGAAAATGATGGTGGGCAGAACCTGGAAGGCAAAAATCAGTCCCAGCGAGGATTGCTGTTTGCCTAGGGTGCCAAATACAAACTCCGAACCGTAGTAGGAAAAATCAAGCAGATGCTTGGCCCCATCGCCCAGCTTGGCAAATAGCCACTCCCCGCTCGGCACCCGTAGAACAAACACGGCCAGCGCGAATTGCAGCCCGAGTCCCCAGAGTACGGTCTTGAGACGAATGGCGCGACGGTTGGTGGAAAACACGAAGGCCAGCGCCAGCATGGTGAACAAACCGAGAATTCCTGTGAATCGTCCCATTCAGTGTTTCTCCCCGGACTTGCCGATGACTTGGCGAATAAGCGGCGGGTTCGCCGCGGGCGCTGCGTCTGCAATCTGGATGCTCGCTTCCATCAGTTGACGGGCGCGCGCCGCCCGCGCCTCGGCATTGTAGTAGATCGTAGCCAGCGCCTCGCCGGCCGCGACACGGTCACCAATTTTTTTGTGCAGCACGATCCCGACCGCGGGGTCAACCGAATCTTCCTTGCGCTCGCGGCCGCCACCGAGAATCACGCAGGCGGAGCCGATCTGCTCGCACTGCATGGATTCGACATATCCCGTCTTTGCGCTCACGACCTGCACGGTGCTCTGCGCCTGCGGCAGGCGCTTCGCGTCGTCAAGCACGCGCGGATCGCCGCCTTGCAGTTCGATCATCTGGCGGAATTTTTCGAGCGCCTTGCCGGAGGAGATCAGCTGCGCGCTCTTCTGCTTCCCTTCTGAAACGCTCTGTGAGGCGCCGCCCAGGTGCAGCATCCACCCGGCCAATTCCAGGCAGACTTCGCGCAAGTCTTCGGGGCCGCCGCCGCGCAGGACTTCCACGACCTCGACGACTTCGAGCGCGTTGCCGATCATGTTGCCCAGGGGCTGATCCATGCCGGTGATCAGCGCGACCACCTGCTTGCCCATGCGCTCGCCGGTTTCGACCATGAGTTCGGCGAGAAAGGCTGCGTCTTTCTGGCTCTTCATGAACGCGCCCGAACCGGTTTTAACGTCGAGCACCAGCGCGTCAATGCCTTCCGCCAGTTTCTTGCTCATGATGGAGGCGCAAATCAGATATGGACTTTCCACCGTTCCGGTTACATCGCGCAGCGCGTAGAGCTTGCGATCGGCGGGAGCGATCTCCGCCGTCTGGCCGATCATGGCGCAGCCGCAGGTCTCGAGCACGCGCCGAAACTCGGCCACGGGAAGATTCACGTTGAACCCGGGGATGGCTTCCAGTTTGTCGAGCGTGCCTCCGGTGTGGCCGAGACCGCGTCCGCTGATCATGGGAACGGCGACTCCGGCCGCAGCCGCCAGGGGTGCCAGCACCAGCGACGTCTTGTCGCCGACGCCGCCGGTCGAATGCTTGTCCACTTTTTTCACCGGCAGCGAGGAGAGATCGAGGACCTCACCCGAGCGCAGCATGGCGTCGGTCAGAGCGGCGGTTTCGGGGCGCGTCATGCCGCGCAGCACCACCGCCATCAGCCAGGCGGAGACCTGATAGTCGGGAATCTCACCTTTGGTGTAAGCGTTGACCAGACCTTCGATTTCGCCGCGCGACAGTTCCAGGCCGTCACGCTTCTTGCGGATCACATCAACGGCGCGGAACGTTTCCTGGGCGGAGATGTGCGGAGCAGGGGTGGCCGGGCTCACTGGAGACGGAATCCTTCCGGGAGAAGTTCGGTGATGTGGGCCTGCTTGGGACCGCGGGCACCCTGAAAGAAAATGGTCGCGTCGGGCCCGAACTCATAGATTACCTGGCGACACGCGCCGCAGGGCGAGCAGGCAACGCCGTGATCGTTGGCTACGGCGACCGCGCGAATCTCAATGCTGGGCCCGAGCCGCGCGACGGCAGAAAAGATCGCGGTGCGCTCGGCACAGTTGGTCATGCCGTAGGATGCGTTTTCGACGTTGCAGCCGGAAAAAATCTTGCCGTTCGTGAGCAGGATCGCCGCGCCTACGCGGAAATTCGAATAGGGAACGTGGGCGTTCTTCATCACCTTGACAGCGGCCTGCTCCAGTTTTTTTCGCACAGCGGCGGATAGGGTTGTCTTGTGCATAGAAGAAATCGTCTGGCCGCGAGATTCGCGGGATACATGGGAAACGGCCAAACCGTGCGTCATTGTAAACCCTGGGTGGCGGTTCTGGGCTTTTTCTTGCCAGTCACTGCAGTCGGTCTTTCCCAGCCGCGCCTGATTCGCGTTGTGGGATTCGCTGCCGTACAATTACCCCTCGGTGTCTGCCAAATGTCAGCCGATCAGGGAAAACGGCCCAGAAACGAAGTAGTCGCGCGGGAAGCGCAACCGGCGGACGCCTTTGCCACGCTCGGCGGGCAGCCCCTGCTGCCCAACTCAGGCATCCCCCTTGATTTGAATTGGATCCAGGAAGTGCGCGTGAACACCAGCGCCGTGGAGCGCCGCGCCCAGACCCAGGTAGCGCGGCGAACGGTGAAAAAAGAATGGCAGGCGGCGTGGCTGCTGCGGGCTATTTCCTGCATGGATTTAACCACACTCTCAGGCGACGACACCGAAGAACGCGTGCGGCGGTTGTGCGCAAAGGCGCGGCAACCCATCCAGCAGGACCTGGTGCAGAAACTCGGGATTGAGCAACTCGGCGTGAAGGTGGCGGCGGTGTGCGTCTATCACACGTTCATCGAAACGGCGCTGAACGCGCTGGAGGCAAGCGGCGTGCACGTAGCTGCGGTTTCCACGGGATTTCCGGCCGGGCTGTCGCCGCTGGCCGAACGCGTAGCTGAGATTCGGCGATCGGTAGAAGCGGGCGCCCACGAGATTGACGTGGTCATCACACGCGCGCACGTTTTCGGAGCGCGCTGGCAGGCGCTGTATGACGAGATCGCCGCTTTCCGGCAGGCCGCCGGCCGGGCTCACATGAAGGTCATCCTCGGCACCGGCGATCTGCTGACGCTGCGCAACGTGGCGCGGGCCAGCGTCGTCGCCATGATGGCCGGAGCGGACTTCATTAAGACTTCGACGGGCAAGGAACCGACCAACGCCACCCTGCCGGTGAGCCTGGTGATGGTGCGGGCGATCCGCGAATATGCTCAGCAGACCGGCATGGCCGTGGGCTTCAAACCGGCGGGCGGGATTCGCACCGCCAAGCAATCGCTCGACTGGCTGGCCATGATGAAAGAGGAACTGGGGCTGTCGTGGGTACGCGCAGAGATGTTCCGCTTCGGCGCGAGCGGGCTGCTGGGGGATATCGAGCGGCAATTGGAGCATTACGCCACCGGGCGCTATTCTGCCGAGTATCGGCATCCGATGGCGTAGCAGACGACACTAGCGTGGCAGGACAACGAGAAGAATCGAGCGCAAACAGATGAGCATTGCCGACAAATTCGTCAGCATGGAGTACGGGCCAGCGCCGGAGGATCCGAGAGAATCCATAGCGTGGCTGGAGCGCCATGGACGGCGCTTTGGCATGTTCATCGGCGGAACGTGGCAGGCGCCAGCGGCGAGTGGGTATTTCGACACGCTGGATCCCTCGACAGGCGAGAAGTTAGCGGCGATCGGGCAAGGCAGCGCCGCTGACGTGGACGCGGCAGTGCGCGCGGCGCGGGCCGCTTCGCCGGGGTGGCGCGCGCTCACTCCTCATGCGCGTGCCCGATATCTGTATGCGCTGGCGCGGCTGGTGCAGAAGCATTCGCGGCTGCTCGCGGTGCTCGAAACCATGGACAACGGCAAGCCCATCCGCGAGAGCCGCGATGTTGACATCCCGCTGGTGGCGCGGCATTTCTATCATCATGCGGGCTGGGCGCAATTGCTCGAGCGGGAATTTCCCGGCTACGAGCCGTGCGGGGTTGTGGGCCAGATCATTCCGTGGAATTTTCCCCTGCTCATGTTGGCGTGGAAAATTGCTCCGGCTTTGGCAGCAGGAAATACGGTTGTTCTGAAGCCTGCCGAGTTTACGCCGCTCACCGCGTTGGCGTTCGCGGAACTTTGCCAAGAAGCGGGGCTGCCCGCCGGCGTCGTCAACATTGTGACGGGAGACGGTTCGACCGGCGAAGCGCTGGTGAAGCATCCTGATGTAGACAAGATCGCCTTCACCGGCTCGACCGAGGTTGGGCGCGCCATTCGCGGCGCGACCGCGCCGAGTCACAAACGCCTATCGCTCGAACTGGGCGGGAAGTCTCCATTCATTATTTTTGAAGACGCCGATCTCGATAGCGCGGTCGAAGGTCTGGTAGATGGAATCTGGTTCAATCAGGGGCAGGTGTGCTGCGCGGGATCGCGGCTGCTGATGCAGGAAAGCATCGCCGAGACGCTGGTCGCGAAAATTCGCGACCGCATGAGCACGCTGCGCGTGGGGCCGCCGCTCGACAAGGCGATTGACATCGGCGCGATCGTGGCCCGAGTGCAACTGGACCGCATTCGGAGCATGGTGGCGCAGGGTATTGCGGAGGGCGCGACCTGCTGGCAACCGGCGATGGCCTTGCCTTCGCGCGGTTTTTATTATCCACCCACGTTGCTGAGCAATGTGCATCCCACGTCCATCGTGGCGCAGCAGGAAATCTTCGGGCCGGTGCTCGCGGCTATGACGTTCCGGACGCCGCGGGAGGCCGTGGAACTGGCCAACAATACGGTGTACGGCCTGGCGTCGTGCGTATGGAGCGAGAGCATCAACGTGGCGCTGCATGTGGCCGCGCAGTTGAAAGCCGGGTTGGTCTGGGTGAATTGCGCGAATCTGTTCGACGCGGCCTGCGGCTTTGGCGGATACCGCGAGAGCGGCTACGGGCGCGAGGGCGGCCGCGAAGGCATGCTCGAATACATGGAGCCAGCGTGGTTCAAGCATGCGCCCAAGCTCGCGGCAAGCACGGCAGCGGCTCCTCCAGTGGAAGAATCCGCGCAGATCAGCACGCCCGCCATTGACCGCACCGTCAAGCTTTACATCGGCGGCAAGCAGGCGCGTCCGGACTCGGGTTACAGCATGGCGGTGCGCGCGGCAGACGGACGTCTGCTGGGCGAGGCTCCGCTGGGCAATCGTAAGGACGTTCGCAATGCGGTGGAGGCGGCGCGCAAGGCCGAGATTTGGGGAAAAGCTACGGCACACAATCGCGCTCAGGTCCTTTATTACTGCGCCGAAAACCTGGCGCAGCGGCGCGGCGAGATTATCCATCGCTTGGCGGAAGTGGTGGGCGAGAAGCAGGCCGGGGCGGAAGTCGAACTCGGAATCGAGCGCATTTTCTCCTACGCGGCCTGGGCCGACAAATTCGACGGCGCGGTGCACAATCCGCCGTTCCGCAATATCGCGATCGCCATGAACGAGGCGATTGGAACCGTAGGCGTGATCTGCCCGTCGGAAGCGCCGTTGCTGGGGTTCCTGTCACTGGTGATGCCCTTGCTCGCCGTGGGAAATACGGTGATCGCCGTTCCCTCGGAAACATATCCGCTGATCACGGGTGACCTCTACCAATTGTTCGACACCAGCGATCTGCCCGGAGGCGCGGTGAACATCGTGACCGGATACGCGGCGCAACTTCTGAAGACAATCGCCGAGCACGACGATGTGGACGCCATCTGGTGTTGCGGCGATGAAGCGCTGGTCGCAGCGGCGAAGGCGATGTCCACCGGAAATCTAAAGCAGGTGTGGACCAACGAAGGCCGCGCCATTGATTGGTTCGACGCGAAGCAGGGCGAGGGGCGGTGGTTTCTGGAGCATGCCACCCAGGTGAAGAACATCTGGGTGCCGTACGGGGAGTAGGGACTAAGCGAACTGCCATTGCATTTATCGCTGCGGCGGGCTAGCATTTCCCCCGGCCCGCTTTCATCCGTCTGGCATCATCTCTCTCTTGCACGAGTTCGTTTAGACCAAGGAGGACGTATGGGCATCGCAGTTTCCCCGCAAATTCATCCGCAAGTCGCGGAGTTCATCGAAAAACCACGCAAAATGCTGATCAACGGCAGGTGGACGAACGCCGCCTCCGGCAAGACTTTTCCCACCTACAATCCCGCGACCGGCGAAGTGCTGGCCCAGGTCGCAGAAGGCGATCGCGAGGATGTTGAGCAGGCAGTGAAGGCAGCGCGCAAGGCGTTCGACGACGGTCCGTGGCGCCGCATGACCGCGTCCGAACGCGGCCGCCTGATCTGGAAACTCGCCGACCTGCTCGAGCAGCACACCGAAGAATTCGGCTATATCGAGAGTCTCGACAACGGCAAGCCTCTGGTCATCGCCAAGGCCGCCGACGTTCCGCTGGCCGTGGACCTGTTCCGCTATATGGCGGGATGGGCCACCAAAATTGAAGGCAACACGATTCCGCTCTCGGTGCCCTATACGCCGGGCGCGAAATATCTGGCCTACACGCTGCGCGAACCCGTCGGAGTCGTGGGCCAGGTGATCCCTTGGAACTTCCCGCTCCTCATGGCGGCCTGGAAGCTCGGCCCGGCGCTGGCCACGGGCTGTACGGTTGTGCTGAAGCCGGCAGAGCAAACGCCGCTTTCGGCGCTGCGTCTGGGCGAACTGATCCAGGAGGCTGGCTTCCCTGACGGCGTGGTCAACATCGTCCCCGGCTATGGCGAAACGGCAGGGGCGGCGCTGGCCGCGCATCCCGATGTAGATAAGATCGCCTTCACGGGCTCGACCGAAGTCGGCAAGCTGATCGTGCATGCCGCCGCGGGGAACCTGAAGAAAGTATCTTTGGAACTGGGCGGAAAGTCTCCCAACGTGGTGTTCAAGGATGCCGATCTTGAGACCGCGATTCCCGGTTCTGCCAGCGCGATCTTCTTCAACCACGGCCAGTGCTGTTGCGCCGGTTCGCGGCTGTACGTCGAGAAGGCGGTTTACGACCAGGTCGTCGAGGGAGTCGCGGCGCACGCCAAGAACATCAAGGTCGGTTCAGGCCTGGATCCGGAGACGCAGATGGGACCGCTGGTCTCGCAAGAGCAGTTGAATCGCGTTTGCGGTTATCTCGAAGCCGGTTTCTCCGAGGGCGCTCAGGCCATGGCCGGCGGGCACAAGGCCGGCGATCGTGGTTATTTCGTTGAGCCCACGGTGCTGGTCAACACCAAGGAAAACATGAAGGTCGTGCAGGAAGAAATCTTCGGGCCGGTGGTGACCGCAATGCCGTTCACCGATCCCGAAGAAATCATCCCGCGCGCGAACAACAGCGAATACGGCCTGGCCGCTGCCGTGTGGACGCGCGACATCGGCAAGGCGCATCGCATGGCCGAGCAACTGCGCGCGGGCACCGTGTGGATCAATTGCTACAACATCTTCGACGCGGCGCTGCCCTTCGGAGGCTACAAACAGTCCGGCTGGGGACGCGAGATGGGGCACGACGTGCTCAATCTCTATACCCAGACGAAGGCGGTGTGCACTAGGATCGCGTAAACGGTCCTCAAAAGCAAAAGGACGGTGGCCCGTGGCCACCGTCCTTTGTTTTCACTTACAGATTCTTTTGCCGCTCGCTACTTCTCCATCAGCAGAACTTTTTCCGCGTCGTCAATCTCGGTGAGTTTGACCTCGATCACTTCATTCATCGTGGTCTGAACGTTGCGTCCTACAAAAGTAGCTTCAACGGGGATTTCGCGGTGTCCACGGTCAATCAGCACGCAGAGTTGAACGCGGCGGGGCCGGCCGTGGGAAAAGAGCGCGTCGAGCGCGGCCCGCGTGGTGCGGCCGGTGAACAGGACGTCATCCACCAGCACAATGTTCTTGTCCTCGATCTCAAAGCCGATCTCTTTCTCCTGCACCACCGGCTTGGGGCCCAGGGTCGAGAGATCGTCGCGGTAGAAAGTAATGTCCAACGTGCCCACCGGCACCTTGGCGTTTTCGATGCGGGTAATAATCTTGCCCAAACGTTCCGCGATGGGCACACCGCGGCGCCGAATACCGACCAGGCCCAGGCCGTCTACTCCGCCGTTTTTTTCCACAATCTCGTAAGCCAGCCGCACCAGCGTGCGCTCAATTTCTGATGCGGACATGAGTTGCGCCTTCTGCTGAAGGCCGGTCTTGGAAATTTGCTTTGGATTCATGAGTGAGTTATGCCTCGCCGAGCCAGGAAGCCTACTCAATGTAGCCAACAGATTCCCTGTGGTCAAGCGCCAGAAGCACAGGGATGACCCGTGAGCCTGAGGAGAATTGCGGCCCCACGACTAGGCTCCAGCCTTGCTGGACTGCCCGTGTGTAGGAGGATCAAGGGAAGTCTCGCCCTCGAACTCCAACGGCGGCAGCGTGCCCCGGGCGGGACACTCCGTGCGGATCGTGCGCGCCACGGGAGAACTGGGCTGCTGCACCAGAAGCAGAGTGATGGCCGCTGGATTGCTGATGGCCGCGTCGTTCGCGACAATTCCGATGCCCAGATTTCTCCCCAGAGCCTTGGCGCGATACAGGGCCGCATCCGCCAGTTCAATGGCTTCTTCAGCGCACAGGGCCTCGAATGCGCCGCGGCACCAGGGATACGCCGCCCAGCCCACCGAGCAGGTCTTGCGCACGCTGATGCCATGGCCCAGATCAAAGGCTTCGGCCGACATCACGTCGAGGATGCGGCTGCAGAAAGCGGGGGTGCCGCTGGGATCGGTCGAGCGGCTCATGATGAGGAACTCTTCCCCGCCCCAGCGCACCAGCACGTCGGACTTACGCACGACGGTCGAGAGCCTCTGGGCCACGAGTTGCAGCAGGCGGTCGCCGGCAGGATGGCCGTGCTCGTCGTTCACTTGCTTGAAGAAATCCACATCCACCATGATGAACACCAGGTCGCGGTGATCGAGTTTGCGGATGTCGCCGCCACGGGCCCGCTGGTAGTTACGCAGGACCTGGCCGGCTTCGGCACTGACAATCTCTTCCAGGTAACGGCGGTTCCAGATTCCCGTGAGCGAATCGGTGAAGGAGATTTCCTGCAGTTCCAGATTCTTGCGCTGCAGTTCCAGGCTGTGCCAGCGCAGTGAGTGCTCCTTGCTTTCGAGTTCGTCCTTCATGCGGCACATTTCATCCAGGTTGTGGCGGGTCAGGCGCAGCAGGCTCAGCAATTCCTGATCAAGCAGGTGCTGCTTCAAGATCACCAGCGCCCCCATGGCCACCATCACTGCGACCGCGAGGAGCAGACGGAAAGAACGGACGCGCTGCGGGGCATTGCCGCCGAACTGCGCCCAAGCCACCATTAACGGGGTAAGAAACACCACCGCCATGGCCAGACGCGCCTTCCAGATACCGTAACCGCGTGCAGAAACCTCTTCCACCGGATTCTGGGTCGCGCCCTGGCGCGCCAGGAAGCCGATGCGCGCAAACCAGGCCATCGCCGCCACCAAAGGCACATCGAAGAGGCTGCCCGTGTAGTAGATGTGCAAGTCAATGGCCTCGTTGGCCATGAGTGAACCGATGCACGCCAGCGAGGCGGCCCCGAAAAACTCAAAGTAGATCCTGCGCCAGACGCCGCTGGAGCGCCGCCACACCAGAATCAGTCCCAGGCCCAGTACGAGTTGTTCGCAGACATAGAGCGCATCAAAGCTGGTCCCGTACGTGGACTCGATCGGATGCACATACTGCCACGGGATCACGATGAACAGGTATAGGAACAGCCACCACGTAAGTAACAAAAAGAAGTCCAGGGTCCCGACGCGGATGATGCGATCGTCCTGCCGGACATGGGGCTGAACGGCTACCGCTGCCATCATGGGCACGATGTGCAGAAAGAGAATTACGTCTCCCACAAATGGGTTGGGAGCCTCCTGCCGCAGGAAGACCTCAAAGTAGGTCCAGAGTATCTGCGCGCCAAGCCACATCCCCACGCCTAACCCCATGAGAATCCAGAACAGACGAGTCCTGGAGGAGGCTTCTCTCACGTTGGCCAGAATGGATCCGGCTGCACAGAACAGAAGCATGCACTGCAGGAGGTCTCCAAAAGCTGTGAGCGCAAAGCCCCGGGGCGCGATCAGCGATACCCCAATATGGACGCACACCACCGCGCACACGATGGCGGTCCACCTCCGGGCGTGCTGGAGCGGAAGACTTTCCACGCTAGCATTCTAGGGTGAGGGGAACCTGCCTACTTGTTACCGAGGTAACTGCAGCGAACGCTAAAGTTCCAAGGAATAAGCCCTTACACGGCCCCCAAAAGCCCGCGCGGTCAACCCACACGTTCGCGCAGGTAGCGGCCCAGGGCGTCCTGCCAGGCCGGCAGGGTGACTCCGTAGGCGTGAAGACTTGCGGCGGACAAGACAGAGTAAGCGGGACGCGGTGCTGGGCGCGCCATCTGCAGACTGTTCACCGGCCGCACCTCGGTGGCCAGCCCGGCGCCGGCCACGATCGCCTGCGCGAACTCGAACCACGAGCAATCGCCGGCATTAGTGGCGTGCACAATTCCGCTCGCGCCCTTGCGGCACAGCTGAATGATGGCTCGCGCCAGGTCCACCGAGTACGTCGGACATCCGCGCTGGTCGTGGACCACATCCAGCACCGGGCGGCTGGCTGCCAGCCTCAGAATCGTATCCGGAAAGCACTTGCCGCCCACGCCGAAAAGCCACGATGTTCGCACGATGCAGGCCTGGGGCAGGACTTCCAGCAAACGCAGTTCCGCCTCCGCCTTCGACCGCCCGTAAACGCTCTGCGGGTGGCGCGCATCGGTGGCCTCATAAGGCGAGGTCTTGGTCCCGTCAAACACATAATCCGAACTGAGGAAGAGCAGCTTCGCGCCCGCGCGCCGGGCAGATTCGCCCGCATTCACAGCACCATCGCGGTTCACGGCAAACGCCCGCTCAGGATTTCCCTCACAGCCGTCAACGTCGGTGTAGGCGGCAGCCAAAACAATCCAGTCCGGCTGGGTTCGCTCGACCGCGGCGCGCACCTGGACTGCCTCACGCAGATCGGCGTCGCGCGAACTGAGGCCGACCACTTCATCTCCGCCCCATTCGCGCAGAAGCGCCTTGCCCAGAAGACCTGAGGCGCCAAAAATCGTCACTCTCATGATTTGCTTCCGGCTACTCGAAGGTCTCAGCGTTGCCAAGCGACACGCCGCGCTGGTCTTTTGCTGAGACGATGGGGTCCCCGTCCAGTTCCCAATCGATTTTCAGCACCGGATCGTTCCACGCCAGCGTGCGCTCATGGGCCGGAGCATAGTAGTCGGTGGCTTTGTACAGCACGTGCGCTTCTTCCGAGGTTACGCGGAATCCATGGGCGAAGCCGGCGGGAACCCACAGCATGCGCTGGTTTTCGCCGGAGAGACGCGCCGCCTGCCATCCCCCGAAAGTCGGCGAACTGCGGCGCAGGTCCACCACCACGTCAAGAATTTCTCCCGCCGCCACGCGCACCAGTTTCCCCTGCGCGTGCTTGAGCTGGTAGTGCAACCCGCGCAGCACATTGCGCCGTGAACAGGAATGATTGTCCTGCACAAACCGGCCCGTGATGCCCAACTCGGCCATCGCCCGTTCGTTGTAACTCTCGAGGAAGAATCCCCGTTCGTCGGCAAACACGCGGGGCTCCAGAATCAGCAATCCGGGCAGAGAGGTCGTAATTGTCCGGAACGCATCCATTGCAGGCCACTCCATCGGAACCGCGCTCATCTCAGAATACCTTCTCTCTCAACAACTGCAGCAGGTAGGCGCCGTAGCTGTTGTTTTTCATCGCACCGCCGGTTCGTTCCAGATCGGACGCCGTAATGTAGCCGGAGCGGTAGGCAATCTCCTCGGGGCAGGCCACCATCAGACCCTGCCTCTTCTCGATCGCCTGAATATAAAGTGATGCGTCCATCAGCGATTCATGCGTGCCGGTATCGAGCCACGCCATACCACGCCCCATCACCACGACCTCCAGTTGGCCGTTCTTCAAATAGGCCTGGTTGACGTCGGTGATCTCGAGTTCGCCGCGGGCGCTGGGCTTGAGCGATTTCGCAATCCCCACCACCTGATTGTCGTAGAAGTAGAGCCCGGTGACGGCATAGCGCGATTTCGGCTGTTTCGGTTTTTCCTCGATGCTGAGCGCCCGACCGCTCGCGTCAAACTCCACCACGCCATAACGCTCCGGATCGTTTACAGGATAAGCGAAGATCCGCCCCCCGCGCGCCTTCTGCGCGGCTTCGCGCAGGTCCCGGACCAGATCGTGGCCGTAGAAGATGTTGTCGCCCAGCACCAGTGCGCAAGGGCTGCCGGCAAGAAACTCCTCGGCCAGCAGGAAGCCTTGCGCAATTCCCTCCGGCTTCGGTTGGACGCGATAACTCAAGCGGATGCCGAACTGGGCGCCATCGCGCAGCAACCCCTGAAACTTGGGAACGTCTTCGGGCGTCGAGATAATGAGGATCTCCCGAATTCCCGCCAGCATCAGTGTGCACAGCGGGTAATAGATCATGGGCTTGTTGTAAACCGGCAGCAGGCTCTTGCCCATCGCCTGTGTCACCGGATACAACCGCGTGCCCGACCCGCCGGCCAGGATAATGCCCTTGTAACTTGTGCTTTCCGTCATGAACTTGCCCGTCTTCCGGTCCGCCTAGTTTGCGGTCCGTCTAGCTCGAATAGTGCGTCGCAATCCACTGCCGGTAACTGCCGCTGGTCACGTCGCGCACCCACTCGTCGTTCTCAAGATACCAGCGAACGGTTCTGCGAAAGCCGCTTTCCAGCGTTTCCTTCGGCTTCCAGCCGAGTTCGCGTTCAATCTTGCGCGCGTCCACGGCGTAACGGCGATCGTGCCCGGGACGATCCTTGACGAAAGTAATCAGATCGCGCCTGGCACGGCCCGCACGCGGCTGAATCTCATCCACCAGGTCGCAGATGATCTCCACGATCTCGAGGTTCGGTTTCTCGTTCCAGCCGCCGATGTTGTAGGTCTCGCCCGGCCGCCCACGCTCGACCACGGTTGTAATCGCCTCGCAGTGATCCTCAACATAGAGCCAGTCGCGGACATTCTGGCCGTCTCCGTACACCGGCAGCGGCTTGCCATCGCGCGCGTTAAGGATCATCAGCGGAATCAGCTTCTCCGGAAACTGAAACCGTCCGTAATTATTCGAGCAATTCGTGGTGAGCACCGGCAAGCCGTAAGTGTGGTGATACGCCCGCACCAGGTGATCGGACGCGGCTTTGGACGCGGCATACGGGCTGTTGGGCGCGTAAGGCGTGGTCTCGGAAAAAGGAGGATCGTCCGAGCCCAGCGATCCGAATACTTCGTCGGTGGACACGTGCAGGAACCGGAACTGCTCCCGTTGCGGTTCTGCGAGCACCATCCAATATGCACGCGTCTCTTCTAACAGCGCGAAAGTGCCGTCCACGTTGGTGCGAATGAAATCGTCGGGGCCGCGGATGGAACGGTCCACGTGGCTCTCCGCTGCGAAGTGGACGATCGCCTGCGGCTGATGTTTTTCCAGCAACCGCCGGACCAGACCGCGATCACCGATATCCCCATGAACAAATTCATATCGCGGATCGCCGGCGACGCTCTCCAGGTTGCGCAGGTTTCCGGCGTAGGTGAGCTTGTCGAGGTTGACGACGGGCACCGCATCCCCCTTCATCCGCTGCAGGATAAAGTTGGATCCGATGAAACCCGCGCCGCCGGTTACTAGGATCGTATCGCGCATAAGGGCCGCGTCTTTCTTAGGGCCTCCTGAGGCCCCGGAAAGACGAGCACTTGATTGTAATAAAAAAGGCGGGATTAGGCCCGCCGAGCGGAAGTGGGGTAGTGGACTCGGCCACTACCGGAAGTGGGTAGTGTCTCAGTTCGCAGGAAATCCCCATGTGGGGACAGCCGCCCTCGGCTGTCCGTCGAGCAGGGCTCGACACCCGTCGGGCAGCTCTACCCTGCCCGGCGCTCCGCTCCTCCAGCCTCGCCGGCAGCTCTGGCGACTGGCTTCTTCTGCGGCGTTTCGGCTCGCCTCCAGCCCATCACTTCGAAATAGGCCCTCTCTATGTCGGCGGCGATCTTCGGCCACTGGTACTGCTCCCGAATGCGCCGCTTGGCGGCGCGCCCGGCGGCTTCACGCACCGCCGGATTGGCGATCAGGAAACGCAGCCGCTCCGCCAGGTCCGCCGCGCTGCCCCGCTGGAACGTAAACCCGGCCCCGTCCACCACTTCGCGGTTCTCCGGAACATCGCTGGTCAGCACGCACAGCCCCGCCCCCATCGCGTCCAAAAGCGCCAGCGACAGCCCCTCCAGGTCCGAGGGCAGCACGAACACCATGGCGTTGGTAAGCAGTTCATCGAGCGTCTCTCCGGAAACCCAGTCCAGCATGCGGATACGGTCGCTGGCGTGGGTGCGCAGTTCGCGGCTGTAGGCGTCGCAGTAGCTGGAGGCGCCCGCCATCACCAGCCGGGCGTCGGTTTCGATCTGCTCAAATGCCTCCACTAGCAGGTGGCAGCCTTTCTCGGGCGAGAATCTCCCCAGGAAGAGCACGTAATTCCCCGGCTCCAGGCCCCACTCCAGAATTTTCCGCGGCTCGCGCCAATCCCGCAGCACGCCGCCATTTGGCACGTAGAAGGCTTCAATGCCGTGGGTTTCACGATAGCGCTGCTGCAGAACCTGCGACACTACCATGGTTGCATTGGGGAACTTCACCGACGCCCGCTCCCCCAGCCGCAGCACCGTCGAAGCCGCACGGCCCCACTTTTTTCTCTGCCAGTCCAGACCCTGCACGGTCACCGCGGTTCTTTCTCCCGCCAGCCGCGGAAGAAATGAAAACAGGGCCGGCCCCAGCGCGTGAAAGTGCACCATGTCATATTTCTGCGTCACGGCATGCGCTGTGCTCAGTATCGTGTGGACGACGGTCTCAAGATGTTTGGAACGGATCGTAGGCAGCCGCACCAGTCGCATGCCGTTGTGTTCCGCCAGTTGAGGCGTGAAATAGGTTCGGCAATATACGGTGACTTCGTGCCCCATCTCCGCCAGACGATTCCCGACCTCTTCGTAATAAGCCTCGATGCCGCTGTATTTCGAGATCACTCCTCGCCCGCCAATGAACGCGAGGCGAAGCTTCCTGGCCGGGACGGCGGTCGCTCGGTTGGCGGGCAGGGCGAACACCGGCCGCGCCGAGCGGGCCCATGGCGCGACCGCGGTCGTCTCGATCAGCTTCCCGTTCCGCCGCGTCCTGGCCGCAACCAGGGCTTCGTACAGGCTCAGCAGTTTCCCATAGTGCGCTTCCGGCGCGTGACGCTGGCGGACGAACTCCCTGCCCGCGCGCCCCATGCGCTCAGCAAGTTCCGGGCGGGAAGCCAGCGTTGCGATAGCGCCGGTAAGGGCCTCGGTGTCCCCGGTCGGGTAAAGCAGGCCGGTCTCGCCCGGCTGGACGAACTCCCGCCGCGAGCCCAGGTCCGAGGCCACGACCGCGCGGCCGCCCGCGTAAGACTCCAGGATCGTCTTGCCCAACGTCTCATAGGCGTGAGAAGGCAGCACGGTGAAACGCGAGCGCGCAATCAGCCGGTCCCGCTCCGCCGGGCGCACGTGGCCCGCGAACTCCACGTTGGCGAGGCCCAAGGAAGCCGTCAGGCTTTCCAATTCCCCACGCTGTGGTCCGTCACCAGCGACGACCAGGCGCACCTGTGGCACCTGCTGCATGGACCGGATCAGATCATCCACGCCCTTCTCCGCCGACAATCTGCCGAAATAAAGCACGGGCGCATCCGCGCTCGCGGAACGCTCGGTCAGTTGATAAAGCTCCTGAAAATGCGGCAGGACTTCAAAGCGAGCGCCGTCCCACCCGTGCTCCACAAACTTGTCGCGCACAAACTGGCTGGGAGCGAGAAATAGGTTGACGCACTCGCGATACGTGCCCAGCCAGCGGTGAACGTAGGCCTCCGCCATCAGGGTCATGCGCGCGCCCATCCCGGGATAGCACCTCGGCCGCAAGGCATGCCAGAACGCGCCTCCCTTGCACGCCTCGCAGGCTTCCCCTTGCGACACCAGGTTGTAGCTGGGGCAGAGCAACTTGAAATCGTTGAGGTGATAGACGACGGGAACCTCCTGCGCCTTCAGTTCCCACAGAATCGAAGGAGACAAATGGTGATAGATGTTGCGCACGTGCGCCACGTCCGGGCGGAAATCCCGGATCATCTCCCGGATGCGCCGCCGCGCCTGTCTGGAATAAATCGCATGCCCGGCGTTGCGCGCCTTTTGCCACAGTGTGGAGTCTTTCTTGAAGTCAATGTGGGGCACGAAATGCCGGTCGTAGGCCGTCGGCTCCCCGCGCGGATCAGACATGGAGAACAACGCCACTTCGTGGCCCTGCGACCGCATCAGTTCGATCAGCTCGAACAGGTACACCTCGGTGCCGCTGAATCGGTAGTTGTATTTGTTGCAGTACAGGATTCGCATGGGGGAAGCTCTCCGTGCGCGGTGTGCGCGGTACGACGCGCTGAAGGAAGGCGTCGGCAAAAGATTTCAGGGACTTGCGGCGGTTAAAGTTGTGGCCCACCTGCACCCGGGCTGCGTACCGCACCCAGTCCAGTTGTCTGGCGGCGGGAGGCACACCGGCATTGACTTGATCAGAGCAAGGTGGGGGTGAATCAGGCGAACGCAAAAGGGAGTGAATCGAAAGCAGGCGGGCGACAAAATCCCCCAGCGATCCCGCTTCATACAGAAAGCCCGTCTTGCCGGAGATCACGAGTTCCGGGATGCCGGTGATGGCCGGGGCCAGCACGATCTTGCCGCGCGCCATGGCTTCCATGAGCACCAGCGGAATCCCCTCGCTGCGGCTGGTCAACACCACTATGTCGGCCCGGCTGTAGAGCGAGTCCATCTGCTCCCGCGGCACATGCCCCAGCAGTGTTACCCGCTCCTGGAGACCGTATTTCCCGATCAAAGATTCCAGGCGGCGGCGCTCCGGACCATCCCCACGCGATGGAGCATTCGAAGGCCACACGGTGCGCCTGCAGCTGGGCGCAAGCCCGCACCAGGAACGCATGATCCTTGACGGCATGGAGCCGGCCCACGGCCAACAGCGCCAGGCGCGTGCCGAGAGGCTTTGCCCCAGAAGACTTTGCGCCGGAAGACCAGCCTTCGCGTTCCCTGACTTCAACCCCGAGCCGCGACACCATCACCTTGCCCGGCTCAACCGCAGGGTAGTTCTCGATAAGGTAGCTCCGGTTGAACTCCGACACGGTCAGGCAGAAAGCGCAGTTCTCCAGTTTGGTGTCGAGGTAGGCGCCGTGCAAAAGCAAATCAGATCCGTGCAGCGTCATGCTGAAACCGACATCGAGCAGCCGCGCCGCCGTCATCGCGATCCACGACCCGAAGTATCCATGGTGCGCATGGATGTGCCCGACTCCCCGCTTGCGCAGTTGCACCGCGTAGCAGGCCCCGACACCCGTGTGGAGCAAGGCCTTCACACGCTGCCCCGGCCCTTCGCGTCCACGGAAGATAATTCGGGCCACGAGTGGTGAAATCCGCTTCCACCGCCGCAGGCAGAGCACGAGAGCTCGCAGCAGCACCATGATCCGCAGCGGCTGCAGCACAATCTCGGGCGCTCGCCTGCCTGCCGCAGGTTCGCCTGGCACCCCGCGCACGCTGCCGGCAACAACGCGCACCCCGCGCCGCCGAAGTTCCTCGATCTCCTCGCCGACATAGGGCTCGACCGGGCAAGGAAACTGATTGGCGAGATAGGCAATGGTCAGCACAGTCGCGCAGCCTCCGCGCGGCGTCGTTGCGCCGCCAGCATTCCGGCCATGGTGAAGAGCAATCCATTCACGAACTGATAGCTCATCACCACCATCGCGGCGTTCACCCAGTACACCGCCAGCAGAAGAGGCCACAGACGATGAAATTGCGTGTCGAGAAACCCTTCCCGCTCGTTGGCCGGCACCGCGCCCCGGCCCAGCCGCCACAGTTCCCGCATCAGCCACAGGTACAGGACCAGTCCCAGCACGCCATGCTCGACCAGCAATTCCAGATAGGTATTGTGGGGATAGAGTTCCTTCTCGCTGTAGCCGCTGACGTGACGGGGCAACTCGGCCGGCATCTGGTGAAAGCCCCATCCCGTCAGCGGACGCTCCAGAAACATGTCCCATCCGCCGGCATAGACGGCCTGGCGATAATCCACCGGACCGCGCTCTTCCAGTCGGTCGGCCAGCGTACAGCCCAGTTCCGGAGAAGCCAGGACCACCGCCAGCATCAGCCCCGCCACAAGAACCAGTCCCACACAGGCCCGCCGCAGCGCCCGGTTTCCGGAAAGAAAGATCAGCGCGAGCACCGTCCCGGCAAACGACAGCCAGACCGCTCGCGTCATGGTGGCCAGGATTGCAATCGGCACAGAAGTCAGCAGCAGGGCAAGCTTCACGCCCCGCACGCTGCCCCGCCGGTAGGCGTGCAGCGCCAGCAGCCCCAGCAGGTTGAGCGACACGCCGTTGGCCACCGCCTGCAACAGCGGTCCGCGCGCCCGGTCGGCGTGATGCCCCAGGCTTTCGTCGAGGATGAACCGCGGGAAAATCAGCGATTTCGCATCTGCCAGAAAGGCGATCGCCGTAAAGCTCAGGTAAGCCAGCACGACCAGGGCAAAGATTTCAAACTGCCGGAACTGTCTTTCCTCGGCGAAAACCAGCCCCGCCAAGTGAAACAACGTGAAGGGGACAATAAACTTGGCCGCCAGCAGGCTCCAGGCCTCGTTGTCGAAGGGTTGGCCGGCCACACTGGCGAGCGCGAGCAGCGTCAGCCCCAGCATGGGCCACGTCGCGCGCTCCATCACCAGCAGCCCTTGCCGCCAAACCACCGCACGCCCCACCACCCCGACTACGAGCAGAGCGAACGCCAGCCGGTCAATTTCATAGAACTGCACGTCGGGAGGCCGCAGCAGCATGGCCGTGAGCGCCGCCAAGAACAGAAGAGACGGCATCGCCATCAGCATCTGCAGCGGCCCCAGCGCCATTTCCGCCCCGCGCACCGCGAGTTCGGCCGTCAGCGCCTCGCCTCTCGTCGCTCGGAGAGAAATCGCCTGCATCAGTCCCCGCTCCCGCGCGCCACCGCCTTGACCGTTTTCAGCAGGATGCGCAGATCCGACGCCAAACTCCACGTCCGGATATACTCCCGATCCAGTTCCATGCCTCTGGCAAACGACGGATCGCGGCGCGCCACGACTTGCCATAGCCCGGTGATTCCCGGCGTCACGTCCAGCCGCGCCAGATGCTCAACTTCATAGGAGGCGAAGTCATCCAGCGGATGCGGCCTGGGCCCCACCAGGCTCATGTCACCGAGCAGCACGTTCCAGAGCTGGGGAAGTTCGTCCAGACTGTAGCGCCGCAGAAACCGTCCCAGCCGCGTAGTCCGTGGGTCATCGGTGATTTTGAAAAACGGACCTGATCGCTGGTTGTTTTTCCGCAGGTGGGGTTTCAACGCGTCCGCGTCGCGCACCATGGTTCGCAGCTTGTAGCAGCGGAATGGCCGCGCCCTTCGGCCCGCCCGTAAGGCGCAGTAGAGAACGGGACCGGGAGAATCCAGCTTGATGAGGGCTGAAATCAAAGCCATCGCCGGCGACAAGACCATCAAGGCGATGCCCGATCCCAGCACATCCACCAACCGCTTGGTCACCAGCGCCGCCGCCGGCAAACGCTCGGCGTGCAGACAAATCACCGGGAGATCCCCGACCTGCTCCACTTCGTTTCCCGCAGGCCTGCACCCGAACAGTTCTGGAACGATCTCGACGTCCAGCCGCAACCGGCGGGCTTCGCGCAGTACCTGCACCGTCCGGCTACGGTCATGCGGCGCCGCCAGAATCACTTCGTCCACAAATCCCGTACGCGCCAGCCGCGCCAGGTCGCTCACCCGGCCGATGACCCGCTCGCCGAGTGGCTTGTCATCGTCGAGAAAACCGCAGACGCTTCTGCCTGCCTCCGGATGGGCCTCGACATAGGCGGCGATGCGCCGCCCCACGCCGCCTGCCCCCACGATCAGAACGTTCCGGGCATCGCCACCGGTCGCTTCCCTCCAATTCTGTCGCCTCTGGCTCTGCCACCTCCACGCCCAGAGCGCGGCAAAGTGCAGCGCACCCACAGCGAAGAACAATGCGCTCGTGGCCCACGGGGTACCCTGCAGCCCGTAGGCGAAACACAGCAGCGTCGTCGCCAGCAGAACCGACTTCCCGAGAATCCTCCCCTGCCGCCGCAGATCGTTCGCGCCGGAGTACAGCCCCTCGGTGTAGCTGATGAGCGTGATCAAGGCTCCATGCAGGAGGGCGATCCCCAGCAGAGAAGCAGGCGTAGCGAAATCAACCCCCCGCAAGCGCGGAAAAATCGCTCTCAAAGGCAGGCGCAGCGCGGCAACCAGCAGCCAATTGAGTCCCACCAGCGCAAAATCGGCGGCGGTCGAGCGCAACCACCTCCATGCTGTCCGGCTCTGCAGCGGACGTGGCACCAGCAGCCCCAGCGGCGTCTCGCGCGGGAGTTCTTCCGGAGATATTTCCGTGGCCTTATCGGTCGCGACCGCCGCAGGCCTCGCCGGCTGCGGCAATTTCTTTTTGCCCTCGAGCGCGGGGCCCTCCCCCGGAATCAGCCGCCCCCAATCGGCTGACTGCGGTTTCGGAGTTCCTAATGGCGCAGCTCCGCTCATTGAGTTTTGCCTCCGTTCTTGCCCCGCTTTCCCTAATAACGAAGATGCCGTTCTCGAACCGATCTCCCCACGCCCTACAACCGCCGGTAGAGGGATTCCGGAATAGGAAATGTCCGGTCGCTCAATACAGCTCCCAGCAGGCGCGCCTGTGCCGCTTGCAGTCGTTCCTTGATGTTGAGCGCCGCGGCCCGCCGGGTGTGGTGTGCTGACAGCACCAGGATGATCCCGTCGGCGAGCTGCGCCATGGCGGTCGCCTCGTTCGACTCTCCGGCGGGCGGTCCTTCCACAATCGAGTACTCGAATTCCCGCCGCACCTCGCACAGATGCGCATGCCACCTCGCGTCGGGAACGCCGTCGCCATCGTCTGCCAGGCCCGGAACCAGCCAGAGATTGCCTCGAACCGGGACTGCCCTCTGGCGCAGCGGCATACCTGGATCGCAGACCTCTTCCCCCGCCGTCGGCCGCAGTTCGGTCTCGTCCCGCAGCGCCTCATCCCGCAGGACCTCATCCTTCAGCATCAGCGGATGCCCGCCCACCACCGCCACGGTGCCCGCGCTCTCCAGCGCTAGCGCATGTCCAACCCTGCGGCACAGGTTCTGCATGTCCGTCTCCGGTTCCACCGGGCTGAACACAACCTGCCGCACCGGGCGCAGTAGGTTGGAAAAAAAGACCTGCCGCACCAGCCCCCGAATCTGCTCTCGAGCGAAGTTCTCAGGATTCCACCCTCTCGCCGTCCGCACAATGCGCAGCTCCGGCCTCACCCCTGCCGGCTCGGCCCCCCGCTTCGCATCGGAGCGGAATACACCCGCGCTGCTGATCCCGTCTCTCATGCCAGTAGCCTCCCGTCGAGGCCGCACGGCAGCGAGGCCAGAACCGGCGAGTTCAAATACAGCAGCACGTCCTCGGGCGTGCGGAACGCCGGATCCATGTGGTCTGCCGCGAATGCCGCTCCCGTGCCAGCGCTCCCGGCCACAGCCAATCCCACCGCCAGCACCGCCCAGGTGGACCACAGCGGCAGCGCAGGAGCGATCGGCTCCTCGGCGACCGCCACGTTGACGATGCCGCGTTGATCGAGGGCGTCGGCAACGCGTGCCTCCTCCTGCTTCTTGACGTAGAGCAGATAGTTGTCCTCCGCTGCCTTCTCGCTACTCAGCAGGTCATCTTGCGTGATCGCGGCCTCGCCCAGTTGGCGCACCTGGGCGCGATACGCCGCCACCTCCGCCCCGGTCTCCGCCGCTCGCGCCTGCAAAGCCCGGTAATGCACCTCCGCCTTCTCCAACTCAGACTTGGCCCACTCATAGTGCGTGTTGCGGTCGGTGGTCTCGTCGCGCAGCGGGGCCGCATCCTCCGTCGCGATCGCGGCCTGCGTCTGCGTGATCTGCTGCTCGACCTCCTGCACCAGCCGGTGGGTGGGCTCGAACTTGGCCAGCAACTCAATGCGCTTCACCTGCAGGGCGAGCAAACTCGACTTCAAAGACGCCAGCACCTCCGCATTGTCCGCCGCGCGAACCTGGGTCGTGGTCCGCTCCGGCAGTAACGCCAACTGCGCCTGGAGTTCCAGCATCCGCCGTTGCGTCTCGGCCAGATCTACGCGCGTGTCGCGGTAGCCGGCGTCCACGGCGGCGAGTCGCTGCAGCGCCAGATCCCGCTCCTGCGCCGCAGCCACCACGCCGTGTCCGGTCATGAACTGCAACAGATTGTGCTCGGCATCCTCCAATTGCCGCCTCGATTCGTCCCTCTGCTGCGCGAAAAAGGAAAGCTGTCCGCCCGGCCGGTGCACCACGGTGTGTTTTTCCAGGTAGGCATTGGCGACCGACTGCAACACCTTCGCGGCCAGCCCGGGATCATCCGACGCATATTTGACCGTAATCAGGTTCGTCTTCTTGACCGGCTCCACTTCCAGCTTTTTGGCCAGGCGCCGCGCCGCCCGTTCCACGCGCTCAGCCCTGCCCTCGCTGAGTCGTAGAAAATGGAGCCAGTCGCGCCCGGCCAGTCCGTTCTCCTCGACCACCTTCCGCAGAACCTCGTCGTCCTGCAGCAGCTCCACTTCCGAGTTCAATTCCTCTTCGGTGATCGCCAGCCGGGTCAGGTCCAGAGGCGCGTTGGCCTGCGCGCTGGCCGGAGCGTCGGCGCGCCCCGGACGCACCAGCAGCTTCATCTGCGCCCGGTATCTCGCGCCCGCAACCAGATACAACAGCACGGCCACCATCACCAGTCCCGCGACCCAGACGAAGACCCTCCGCTGCCGGAACACAACCATGGCCAACTCCCGCATGGTCGGTGCCTGCGTCTGGAGCTTGCCGCGAATTGGGTCTTCGTCCGGCATGGGCGCGAGGGAGCTCATCTTCTAAAACTGGGTGGGGTTCACGTACATGCTCATGGAGGGCCTGGTCAGGAAAGGGGCAATCTTTGAGATGGCATTTTGCGGAACGAAAACCAGGTCCCCCGGTCGCAGGTGCGCGTCTTCACCGAGTCGGTTCTGCTTCAGCATCTTTTTCAAATTGAGCAGGCGCGTTTCCACCAGGTCGTCGTTGACCCGGCGGAACAGCACCACCTGCGAGCATTTGGACTGCGGCGTGAGCCCGCCCGCGATCTGCACCGCCTCGGCCACGGTGGTATCCGAACGCAGCTCGAACTTGCCCGGCCGCGCCACCTGTCCTCCCACAATGAAATAGGGGCGCGCAAAGTCCTTCAGCGCCACCGCCACCTGCGGATCGTGCAGGTATCCAACGTAGGCCTTCTGCACGGCTTGGCTGAACTCTTCCAGGTTGAGTCCCTGTACCTCCACCATGCCGGCGTCTTTCAACATCACGTAGCCGTCGGGCTGAACAGTCAACCTCTGGTTGAACTCGGGTGCGACCGTAAAACTGATCTCCACCACATCGCTGGGTTGTAACCGGTAGAGCGGATGGCGCTCCCCTCCGAGTAAAGGGTTTCCCAGACCATCCGCTCCCCCGGGTTTTGCGGCCGTTGAACTGCTGCTTCCCGCTCCAGCCCCGGTTAGGCCGGATTGGGAAGCCACTCTGTTTTCGCCCGGGTCTTGCCCTGTTTCATCCTGTGCGAAAACGGCCGGACAACAACGCAGAACCAAAAATGCGACTGCTGTGAATCTGACGAGTCTGACAACGCTCTTCATTTTTCCCGCCGCCGCACCTTGTGGTTTCGAGCCTCACTTGAGTTTCGTAACTCTCTATCGCGCACCTTAACCGCATGGGGCAAAGTCAGCAAGACTTGGGAAGTGGCGTACACAAAAGAGGGAGCGAGCCTCAGGCCCGGAAAGAACCTGGTTTCGCAAGTGGAATGAATTATTTCAACGGCTTGGGGATGTTCTTGGCGGACCAGAATTTCGTCGAGAGCTAGCGCCGCTGCCCAAATGGAGTACTCCACAAAAGTAGGCTTGCATGTTCGCCGCATCACATGCTTCAGCCGTTTTGTGGATTTGACTTCGCACGCTCGTATCGCAAGAGTTGCAGCCGCTTTCGACGAAAGCCCTCGTTTGCCGCCCGCACGCTGCTTTTCTTCGTGCAACTCGCGTCTTCGCGGTTTCCATACACGCCGGCATCTCGAACGATGGAAGGAGCGTGATTTTCACAAAGCGAGTGCCGCACGGCAACCTGCCACGCCAAGAAATTTCTCCGTTCCCAATTTGAAAGCGCCCCTCAAATTTTGTGACGTGTTTCCTTGTGAAGCACAGCTTTTCCTCCCTACAATCGCATTACTCTTTTGGGAGACCTTTGATGAGTTTGCCCGCCGCCACTTCGGACGCCGTCAACGTCCTTGTCGCCGACTCCAACCGCATGCAGGCCCAGTTGCTCACCAGCGCGCTGCGCCGCCGGCCGGAGTTCCACGTCGCCACTTGCGGGATGGATGCCGTCTCCATCCTCCAGGCAGTCACGTCCAGGCTGCCCGCGATCGCACTTCTATCTTCGAATTCGCCAGCCAGCATCGCCGACACGGTCATGATCCTGCGCCGCTTTCATTTCTCCCATCCCGAAGTGCCCAAGGTTCTGCTGGCAGACTCCTGCGATCGCGAGCTGGCGGTGAACGCCTTTCGTTCCGGCGTCCGGGGCATCTTCACCATCACCGACGCGGACCTGCGGATGCTCTGCAAATGTCTGCTGCGCGTGGCCGCCGGTCAGATCTGGGCCAACACCGAGCAACTCGGTTATCTGCTCGACCTCGTCTCTGAAGTCCCCTCGCTGCGCGTGCTCAACGCGCGCGGCAATCCGATCCTGACGCCGCGCGAGGAACAGGTGGTCGCGCTCGTGGCCGAGGGTCTGGGCAATCGCCAGATTGCGCGCGAACTCAACCTCAGCGAGCACACGGTCAAGAAATATCTCTTCCGGATTTTCGAGAAGCTCGGCATTTCCAGCCGCGTCGAGCTGGTCCTCTACGCGGTCAACAACGGAGATCCGCGGCCCGCCGAATGGCTGGCCGGCGCCAGCCGTCTTCTGCCCCGCGCCTGATCCGACCCGGATTCACACCGCGGATTCCTAAAGACAGACGGCGCGCCCACATTTGAAACTCCCCACTCCGCCCTGTATAACTTGGGACGGAACTCCTTGCCCGATGCCGCTTCCAACCCGGCCCCTGCCCCTCGACCGCGCGGCTGGACCATCGTAGCTGCCGGATTTCTCCTGCTCGCACTCGCCCTGGTCGTGATTTACACCAGCAACGCCGCCTTCTTCAGCCCGCTGGCCCTAGTCGTGGTGGCGGCCATCGGACTGGCCGCGCTGCTGCTGCAACTCCGCCTTCGCCACGATATCGGCGCTACGGTTCGGGCCCCGCTCTGGCTGAACGTGCTGGGGCTCGTCTTCGCCCTCGCCGCCGTCTTCGCCGACGTGGTTCACCTCAACGCCAGCCGCATGCAGATCGCCGCCCTCGGAGCGGTCCTCTGCTTCGGCGCCAGCGGCATTGTCGTGTTGCACGCTCTGCGCAAAAAGAAGAACTAGAATTTGCTTGTTGAGGAAGCCGCTGCTAGCGCTTGAACTCCACCGCCACGGTCGTCTCCGCGACGGCCGCTTCGCCATTCACCCGATAAGGCTCGAACTTCCACCAGCGCAGGGCGTCCATGGCGGCGCGCGCCAGCACCTCGGGACCGTTGAGGGCGCGCATGCTCACCACCGATCCGTCCCGTCCCACAATAATGTCCAGGGCGATGATGCCCTGCAGGTTCTCGCGTCGCGCCTCCGCCGGATAGGTCGGCTCAACCCGGTGAATCAGCAACTTCTCCATGACTTCGGCGGGAACCTGCACTTGCGCCTTTTCTGCGGACGCGGGCTCCTGACTCTTTAGCCCCGACTCCAACTGTTCCCAGGCCCGGTTCCACCGCCACCAGAATGCGGTCCCCACGATCGCCGCCAGGACCAGAAGGATGGTCCACACAAGGCGCCGCCGGTCGCTCTTCCTCCTGCCCAGCGCGGCCATGACAGAAACCCCGCGGCTTCGCCCTTTCGGCTCAGCACTCTTTTTCTCTTGCTGCTTCTCGGGCTGCTTCTCTTTGACTTCTTCCTTCGCCTTCTCCGCCGCAGGTTTGGGACTCGTGCTCACGTCAGTCTCCGCCTTCGTTTCTTTCGCCCAGTCTCGAATCAGCGTGCGCTGCTCTGGTGTCATCCCCACGAACTCCAGCCCGCAGCGCAGATTCTCCTGATACCGCACCGTTGCCCGCACCCGCAGGGGATCGGGCAGCGCCGGCAACCGCATCTCGATGGCTACCGCCTCACCATGCACCACTTCGCCCGCCAGCATGGCCCCGACCCCGCGCTCGCACAGGTTCAGGGAACGTCCCGGCATCTTGTCCGGAATCCCCGAGCGCAAAACGGTCACATCCAGCGGCGCCCGCACCTGAAATCGCGGCGAACGCCTTCGCGACTGCCCAACCTGCGGCTGCACCTGTTCTCCGGCTGCCATCATTGTTCTCTCAGTCGGGTCACTCTAATTCTAGATCTTGTCGAAGCGAAAATCTGCTTCTACCGCCGCAACTCGACAATTGTGCTTCCTTGCGCAAGCAGCACCACGCTCGCCATTCCGATAAACAACCCGTGCTCCACCACCCCCGGCATCTCGCTCAGTTGCCGCGCCAGCCCATCCGCATCCGGAATCTGCCCAAACCGGCAATCCAAAATGTGATTGTGCTCGTCGGTCACATAGGGCTTGCCATCGGCGCCCGTTCTCACGCCCACTTCCGCGCCCAGCGCCGCAATCCGTTTCGCCACCAAGACCCGGGCGAACGGAATCACTTCCACCGGCAGCGGAAACTTCCCCAGCACCGGCACCTGCTTCGAGGCATCCGCCACAATCACCAACTGCTTCGTCGCCGACGCCACAATCTTTTCCCGCAGCAACGCGCCTCCGCCGCCTTTAATCAGCCGCAGCTTCGGATCCACTTCATCGGCTCCGTCCACCGTGACGGCAATCTCCTGGCATTCATCCAGCGTGGTCAGCGGGATGCCCAGACTCAGCGCCAGATCCCGCGACCGTACCGAAGTCGGAATCCCGCGAATCCGCAGCCCGTTCTTCACCTGCTCGCCCAGCAGCTTGATAAAGTACGCCGCGGTCGAGCCCGTGCCCAGTCCCACAACCTGCCCATCCTTCACAAACTGCAAACTGGCCCGCGCCGCCGCCTCTTTTTCCTGATCGTTCGCCATGATTGATTCGGTATGTTGCTCCCCGTTCCTAGCTTGTCCTTATTAGCTGGTTGTCCTTCTTCGCAGGTTGTCATTCTGACCGCTGAGCGGAGCGAAGGGGAGGAACCTGCTGTTCCTCTCCAGGGAGCCCTCACCCTACACTCTTCTCGATGTAAATCAAGTACCCCGCCAACGCCAATCCAAACAACACGGTCAGAATCGTGACGAGATCCAGCCCAAACCCCGCCGGCTCAAACGTCCCCGCATCCAGCCGCGCCCGCGTCTGCCGATAGCGCGCCAACCCCGCCACCACCAGCACTACACCCAATACAATCGAAGTCGCTCCCATCCAAACGGAAAGCCCACTCCGGTGCACTGGATGCCCCTGCAGCGCCGTCAACTGCCGCAAGGCAATCGAGAATCGTCCAATCGCAAACCCGAAAACCACAATCGCGGCCCCGGTCCGCACCCACGCCAGAAACGTGCGCTCGTTCGCCAGATGGTCGCGCGCCCGGTTGGGATTGGCATTCTCGGTCACGGATTCTTCGTCACGGCATTGCTCCGGGAAACCAGCTCTCATGACGCCGCCTGCATTATTCCACAGCTTTCCCGATCACAACGCCAGCGCCCGCAAGATTCTTGATCAGTTCCTCCGGCACGCCATGCCTCTGTTTCAGGTAGCCGGGGCTGTTGTACGTCACCGACACCTTGCCGTCCGCGTCCTCGGCCACCAGCGCCTTCAGTGGCAAATCAATGGCCAGACTCGGAGCCGCCACCATCAGCGGAGTCCCACCCTTGGGGCTACCGAAAATCACCACTTTGGTCGGCCTCATTTTCAGTCCAACCTTCTCCGCTTCGCCACTGTGATCCACCACTGCAAACACCTGCAGCCCCTTTTCCGCAAACGCCGCCTTCAAGCGTTGCACCGTCTCCTCCACCGAATAATGGCTTGCCACCCGAACCAGCCCATTTTCCGCCGCCATGTCATTCACTCCTTCGCAGATCGCCCCTACGGTCCCACCATCACTTGCAGAGCTTCCGGCGTCTGCAGGCGCTCGCGGTAAATCAGCTTCTTTGACTCCGCCTCGCCCACGGCGTCCGCGTGCACCACGTATCCCCCGCGCGGCAGGGTATCGCCGAAGGGCAGTTCTTTCTTCAGCGTCTCCTTTCGCAGCAAGAAGTGCTGGTATCCGATTGCGGTCGCCCGCCCATTGCCCGCAACCGCCAACACGATGAAGGTCAAGTCCAGGTCGTCAGGCGTGGTGTTCGTCACTTCGACGCTGCCCTCGATTCGGTTCCCGTTCACCCGAGCCGGAGACTTCCAGTTCAGGCTGAAGCCCGAGCGTACGCGGATCACAAACATCTTGTGCGCCGTCAGGCGAGGCGCGCCGCTGTCGGTCGCCGATACTGTGAACTGAAACTCGCCTGTGCGCTCGGCTTCGCCGTGCAACAACCCTTCGTCCTCCAGTTTCATCCCCGGTGGCAGCGCTCCCCTCTCTACTCGCCAATGCAGCGGCGTCGTACCCCCGCGGGCACGCAAGTGAACTTGGTAGAACCCGTGCGGATAAGTGTCCGGCAATGGGGACTCGTTCTCGATGACTAGCTGCGGGTCCTCTTGCAAAGACGCCGCCCCGCCCTGATCCTGGCACCACCCAGTTCCCACCGCGCAAACCAGCAAGGCCACCTGGCCCATGACGCGGCACCTCCGCCAAACCATTTTCATCCAGGCCTTGTTCATGCCGACCATATTCATGCCAGCCACCTTTGGAGATTCCGCGGTCCAGGTCTCCCCGCTGCTCTACTCTCCCACAATTTCCCCGACGCCTCCATAGAAGAATGCCCGATCCCTAGGAACTTGCCAGCTCTTCACACGGAAGTCACATTGACTTCGATTCGCCGTTTCTGGAACACTGATCGGCGGAGAGTTGTGTTCCCCTCTCCTTAGCTTCTGTTATGGAACTACTGCTCAATCTTGCGTGGTTGCTGCTGGCCCTGCCCGCCTGCTGGCTGTGGCGCAGGTCCAGGAGCGCCCACGCAGACCACAAGTTCACTTCCCTGCAGTGCGTGCTGGCTTTGGCATGTCTGCTGGTCATGCTGTTCCCCGTGATTTCGGCTACCGACGACCTTGTGGCCATGCGGACCGAGATGGAAGAATCCCCGCTCGGCAAGCGAAGTGTCCGGCAGGCCAGCAGCGACAGGTCGTCTCCCTGGAAAACCCGGCCGCATGCTCCGCCCGCTCTTCTGGGGACGCTACCGTCGTTTGCTCTCACGGTTGAGCGCGGCGACCGGCCTCGGAGCTCTTTCTCCCCGGTTCCGGCAGTGCCGTCGGCGCTTCCCGCCAGCCGCGCGCCTCCCGTTTCGCGTCTCGCTTAGTCGTTTTCGCCGATTGGATACCGGCGCTCCGATTGACTTTTGACCTGCTATCGGATCGAGCAATCGGATCTTCTCTTCTCTATTACAAACATCGGCGCAGTCCTTCATTTTTTCGAAATCATTGCCCCCGGGGGCCACATACTGGAAGACAGTCTCGGGAGAACAAGTAACCGGCAGCGGGATCTATGCGGTCTCGGATACTTATCAGGGAGAGCCTGATGCGGAATACATTTTGGCGGGTGTTCCTCTTGCTGGCCGCGTTCGGCGGCTGCCCGTGCGTGGCCGCGCAACAGCCCGCGCCGCCCTCCGGCCCGTCTGCACCGCAGGTCTGGACCTGGGACAACGTGAAGGGCAAGTTTGAGCAGAACAACACGACTTTGCTGGCAGGCTTCCTCAACATAGACGAACTCAAAGCCGAAGAAATCACGGCCCACTTGCGCCCCAACCCGGACTTCACCCTGTCGGCCGACGGCACCCAGATCACTCCCAGCCACGGCGTGTGGCAGCCCTTTGCCGGCACTTTCATCTCGCCCGGAATCAGCTATCTGTTCGAACGGCGGAACAAGCGCGGGCTGCGTTTCCAGAGCGCAAAGCAGGGCACCGCCATCGGCATGGCCCAGCAGGCTGATCTGGAGCGCAATCTGCTCTTCAATCTGCGCAGCGCCTTCGTCGGTGTCCTCCAGGCCAAGGCCGTGCTGCGCCTGGCCCAGGACAACCTCGACTACTACGACAAAGTCCTGAAAATCAGCCGCGACCGCTTTCAGGCTGGCGACATCGCCCGCATTGATCTCGACCGCCTCGAACTGCAGCGCCTGCAATTCGAATCCGACTACCAATCCGCCCTGGTCAACCTGCGCACCACCAAGATCAACCTGCTCGCCCTGCTCGATGATCGCAGGCCCGTGGATAGCTTCGACGTGGAAGGACCCTACGACTTCACCGAGGACCTGCTCGCCCTCGACGACCTTCGCAAAGACGCGCTCGATGCCCGTCCTGACCTTCGCGCCGCGCTGCTCTCCGTGAAGCAGGCCGAAACCAACTATCAGTTGGCCGAGGCCAACGGTTCCACCGATCCCACCGTCAGCGCCTGGTACACGCACAACGGCTCGTTCAACAATCCTGACGCCCTGAACACGCTCGGCGTGAGCGTCAGCGTCCCGCTGCGCGTTTTCGACCACAACCAGGGCGAAAAGCTGCGCACCAAAATTGACATCAAGCGCAATGAGAAGCTGCGCCAAGGCGTGGAAACCCAGGTTTACAGCGACGTGGATTCCGCCTACGCCATTCTGATCAGCAACCTGAACCTGTTGCAGCCTTACAAGCGCCAGTATCTGGATCAGGCGCTGCGCGTGCGCGACACGGTTTTCTTCTCCTACCAGCACGGCGGCACGGCCCTGCTGGATTTTCTGAACGCCGAAAGCGAGTACCGCACGGTGCAGTTGAGCTACGTGAATCTGGTGGGCGCCTATCTGACGGCCGCCGCGCAAATGAATCTGGCCGTGGGGCGTGAGGTCATCCAATGAGAAAACTCTTATTCCAGAACCACGTTACTACCCGCAACAGCGTACCTTTTTCACGCTGGCTTCCGCTCGCCCTGTTGCTGGCGGCTCTCGGCGCCGGCGTGGCCTGCTCCAAGGACACTCCCCCAGCCACCAGCAAGACGCCGGTCACCGTTGATCCGGACGTATTCGACACCGACCATCCCGATTTGTTCAAAACCGCGAAGGCCGAGACCCGTGCCCTGCCGACCGAAGTCACCGCCAACGGATCCGTCTCCCCCGACGTCAATCGCACGATCCACGTCACCTCCCTCGGCGGAGGCCGCGTCATTGATCTCAAAGTAAAGCTCGGCGACACCGTCACAAAAGGCCAGACGCTGCTCGTAATCTCCAGCCCCGACCTGGCGTCGGCATTCGCCGACTACCAGAAGGCCAAGGCGGACGAGGTCCTTTCCCGCAAAGCCCTCGATCGCGCCCAGATGTTGTTCGACCGCGGCGCCATCGCGGCCAAGGACCTGGAAACCGCGCAGGACGCCGAAGACAAAGCCAAGGTTGACGTGGAAACCGCCCAGCACCACATTCAGGTGCTGGGCGCCGACCCCGCCCACCCCAGCCCGCTCATCGATTTGAAGGCACCCATCTCGGGTACCATTGTCGAGCAGAACGTCGCCGGTTTTGAAGGCGTCAAGAGCCTCGACAATACTCCCAACCTGTTTACCATCGCCGATCTCGGTGAAGTCTGGGTGGTCTGCGATGTCTTCGAAAACGATCTGGGCGAGGTCCATCTCGGGGACGCTGCAGAGATCCGTCTGAATGCCTTTCCCGATCGCGTTCTGAAGGGGACCGTCGCCGACGTTTCTCGCGTGCTCGATCCCAACACGCGCTCGGCGAAAGTGCGTATCGTGCTCGGCAACGCCGACGGAACGCTCCGTCCTGGCATGTACGCCGCAGCCACCTTCCGCTCCCGCAAGTTGACCAGCCGCGTGGTCGTGCCCTCCACCGCCATCATGCGCCTCCACGACAAGGACTGGGTCTTCCGCAAAGAGGACAGCAAGCGCTTTCGCAAGATTGCGGTGCAAACCGACGGCTTCGCCCCTGACGGCATGCAGGAAATCCGCGACGGCGTGAAACCCGGCGACCAACTGGTCACCAATGCCCTGGAATTTTCCACGGAACTCGCGGAGAAGAAAGAATGATCCGGGGCATGATTGATTTTGCGCTGCGCAACCGCCTGATGATTCTGGGCGGGGCCCTGGTGCTGTTTGTTTGGGGCATCATTTCCTTCCATGCCCTGCCCATCGAAGCCTACCCCGATGTCGCCGACACCTACGTGCAAGTCATCACCCAGTGGCCGGGCCATGCCGCCGAGGAAGTCGAACAGCAGATCACGGTCCCCCTGGAAGTCCAACTGAATGGCGTTGCGCACCTGACCCATTTGCGCTCGGTGTCCCTGTCGGGGCTTTCGATGATCACCATCATCTACGACGACGACATCACTACCTTCAACGCGCGCCAGGAGGTCCTGGACCGGTTGGGGCAGGTCACTCTGCCGCAGAACGTGAATCCCGGAATCGGCCCGGACTACAGTCCCACCGGGCAGATCATGTTCTACACCCTGGCCAGCACGAATCCCAAGGTTGACGTAATGGAGCTGAAGACGCTGAACGACTGGTTCGTGGTCAACCAGCTGAAATCAGTGCCAAACATCGTTGACGTGAATCCCTTTGGCGGTGCCACGCGCGAATACCAGGTGCAACTCGATCCGGGCAAGCTGGTCGCCTACGGCTTGTCGCTGGCGCAGGTGGAGAACGCGCTCGTAGCCAACAACATCAACGCCGGTGGCGGATTTATCGAGCGCGGAGAACAAGCCCTCAATGTCCGCGCCGTCGGCCTCATGCAGACCACCGACGACATCGCCGCCACGGTGGTTAAAGTGCAAAACGGTACCCCGGTCCGCGTCCGCGATCTGGGGAATGTAGTGCAGGCGCCCAAGGTGCGCCTCGGGCAACTGGGCAAGACCATCCGCAAGGAGGATGGAACGATCCTCAACAACGATGACGTGGTGGAAGGCATCGTCCTGCTTCGCAAGGGCGCGGTCGCCGAGACCACTCTCGACGCCCTCCACCAGAAAATTGATCAGTTGAATGGAACGGACGGCAAGGCCGGGCTGCTGCCGCAAGGTGTGAAGTTCATTCCGCATCTCGACCGCAGTCAACTGATGCATCACACCACGCACACGGTGCTGCGGAACCTGACCGACGGCGTGCTGCTGGTAACCCTGATTCTCTTCCTGTTTCTCGGAAACGTACGCAGCGCGCTCATTGTCGCCGTCACCATTCCCTTCTCTCTGCTGTTTGCGGCAATCCTGCTCGATTTGCGTAATATTCCGGCGAACCTACTGTCGCTGGGCGCGCTCGACTTCGGCATGGTCGTGGACGGGTCGGTGGTGATGGTGGAAAACATCCTTCGCCACACTTCCTTCGGCAACACCAAGAAGACGTTCATGGAAACCATCGCCATCGCGGCCCACGAAGTCCAGCGCCCGGTCTTCTTCGCCCGCGTCATCATCATCGTTTCCTACTTGCCGATCTTCACCCTGCAGCGCGTCGAGGGCCGCCTGTTCAGCCCCATGGCGTGGACCGTCGCTTTCGCCCTGCTGGGCGCGCTGGTGTTTGCCCTGCTCATTGCGCCCGTGCTGTGCAGCCTGTTGTTCAGTGCCGAAATCAAGGAATGGCGGAACCCCGTCCTGGAGTGGCTCAACCGTACCTATGCCCGCACCCTCGACTGGTGCTTCGACCACATGAAGCTGACGCTCGGCATGGGATTGCTGGGCCTGGCGGTCATGCTGTTCCTGGCGACCAGCGGCATTATCGGTTCGGAGTTTCTCCCTCATCTCGATGAAGGTGCGATCTGGGTCCGCGGGACCTTGGCCCCCAGCACCGGACCTTCCGCCAGCATCGCCATGGCCAAGAAAGCCCGGCTGGTGCTGGCCAGTTTCCCCGAGGTCACGCAGGTGATCAGTCAGGTCGGCCGCCCCGATGACGGCACCGATGCCAGCGGTTTCTATAACACTGAGTTTTTTGTGGACCTGCGCCCGCGCCAGGAGTGGCGCGGCGATTTCCACGGCAAGAAAGATGAACTCATCGCTGCCATGGACAAGGATCTCCAGCAGTTCCCCGGGGTGGACTGGAACTTCTCCCAGCCCATCTCCGACAACGTGGAAGAAGCCGTCAGCGGCGTGAAAGGCGAACTGGCCGTCAAGTTATTCGGCCGGGACCTGAAAACGCTCGAAGCCAAAGCCGACGAGATGCAGGGCGTGATGAGCCAGATTCCCGGCGTGGCCGACCTCGGCACCTTCCAGGTCCGCGGGCAGCCCAACGTCAACCTCAACGTAGACCGCGCTGCCGCCGACCGTTTCGGCATCAACGTCAGCGATATTCAGGACGCCGTTGAGACCGCGGTCGGCGGAAAGGCTCTGACCCAGATTCTCATCCTGGAGCAGCGCTACGACCTCACCGTCCGCTACCAGCCCCAATTCCGCCGCTCCGTCGAGGACATCGCCAACGTTCGCATCCTGGCCCCCACGGGAGAACGCGTCTCCCTGGGCCAACTCTGCAACATCACCCTCGACGACGGCGCATCCACCATTTATCGCGAGGGCAACTCCCGCTACATCGCCATCAAATACAGCGTGCGCGGGCGTGACCTCGGCAGCACCGTGCGCCAGGCGATTGAAGAAGTTGGACAGAAGGTCAAATTGCCCGAGGGCTATCACCTCGACTGGACCGGCGAATACGAGAGCCAGCAGCGCGCCAATCGCCGCCTCGCGATCATTGTGCCCGTCACCCTCTTGCTGATGTCTTTCATCTTGTACTCGGCCTTCAGTTCGTGGAAATGGGTGGGCCTGATTCTGGCCGTGGTCGCGCTCTCGCCGCTGGGCGGCTTCCTCAGCCTCCTCATCACCGGCACGCACTTCAGCGTCTCCTCGGGCCTGGGATTCCTCGCCCTGATCGGAGTCTCGGTCGAGATTGGCGTGATCATGGTCGAGTACATCAATCAGTTGCGGACCCGTGGCATGCCCGTGCGCGATGCCGCGAAAGAAGGCGCCGCGCTGAGGTTGCGCCCCATCATGATGACCATGCTGGTGGCCACGCTCGGCCTGCTGCCCGCCGCCATGTCGCACGACATCGGATCGGATTCGCAGCGCCCCTTCGCCATCGTGATTGTCGGCGGCCTCATCGTTGAACTCCTGGTCAGCGTGATTCTGTGGCCCACGCTTTACGTCTTCTGGGCCCGCCCCGGAGATCGTTTACCCCCGTCCGAACAGAGCTTTATGGCCGAAGGCGAGCACGTTGACTGAGGAAGAGTCGCGCACCGATGGGCCGGTGGTGTAAGGGAACACGGCGGGCGCAGATCTCCGTCTGCGCTGGCAGACGCAAGTTCAAACCTTGCCCGGTCCACCAAATTGCATCGCAAACTTCTAGGGGTCAGGGCTCAGGGGCTAGGGGGCGGAAGCTGACACTATGGAAGGCGAGGATGCGAAACCCGAAGTCTTTGGGAAGAAGAAAAACTGACCACTGACCACTGAAAATAATAAGAGTTCCGAGGTGATGTAGGGTCCATTCGTCTCGGCCAGTAGCTCGCGTTTGACCCTTGCTCGACCTGCTCTCGTAGCCTCCCTTGCGGGGCGCTACGCGCGATCTTCGCTTGGGCTCCGGGCTCACCGCCAACCGGATAAACCTACCCTACGCCTCGGAACTCTGTCTTGCCTTCAACATTTCTTCTCGTTCTCCTCGACCAGCGCTTTGCTATAGACCCTTGCTCGCCCTCCTTCCCAACCTCGCGATCAGGAAAGTGACTCCGCTCGAGCCCCGGACGCCGCACCAACCGGAAAAACTCAGAAGCTGTCAAAGAACGATCTTGTTGTACTCCTTCTAAATTTCCCGTCAACGGAAAATCACACGTTGTAACTAGCTGAGTTTTCAATCGAGTGCACGCCGTCCACAAGCCCATGACCGGATTTGGTGCA
>Ga0316363_10000338_pt1 | contig 68451 bp, 66 predicted proteins | sample Sb_taG_3_FD_200459 | JGI IMG/M metagenome (GOLD analysis project Ga0316363, IMG submission 200459) | Peat soil microbial communities from Weissenstadt, Germany - Sb_50d_a_PC metaG (v2) (version 2) | ecosystem: Environmental > Terrestrial > Soil > Wetlands > Peat | place: Germany: Weissenstadt...
GGCTGGCGGACTCGCCTGCGCTCAGCATCGCATTGCCCAATGCCTACTTCGACTCGCTCGGGATTCCGCGATTGACTGTGAAGCCTATCGCTTAACCCGCCGAACCGCCGGATGCGGACCCGCATGTCCGGTGGTGTGGGAGGGGAGGAGCCGTGAGGCTCACCCCTATCCCAATTCATGATACTTGTCGAGCCGAACTCCGATGAAAAGCCCGGTAGTCGGATAATCTATGGACTACCCAAAAGCCCGCCGCGGTTGACCGAGGCGACACGACGTGATAGCTTGAAAACTCCCTGAGGTGCTCGTCATGGAAGGCGAGTGAAAAGGGAAGCGGGTGAGAATCCCGCACGGTCCCGCCACTGTAAGCAGCAAGCGGCCGGCGCAAGAGGCCACTGTTCTTCGGAATGGGAAGGCAAGCCGGCGCAGCGATGACCTGCAAGTCAGGAGACCTGCCTCGGGTGAAGCGAACGCTATGCTTCGGGCGAAAGCAGATCGTGCGGACGGCACCTTGGCTTCCCAGGTTGCATCCTCCCATTTCTTCCTTCCTGTCTTCGCACTGAGGCGTACGCGGCTGTTCGAATTGAGGCCCGGACTCGTCTGCGATGCTCACACTGATTCTCGGCGGCGCTAGAAGCGGTAAATCCCGTCTTGCACAGCGGCTTGCGGCTCGCGCCGCCCGTGTTAGTTACATAGCCACGGCCCGGACCGGGGACGACGCGGAAATGGCGGCGCGCATTGAGCGCCACCGCGCGCAACGGCCGGTCTCTTGGCGGACGATCGAAGAACCGCTCGCACTAAGCGGCGCGGTGGAGCGAGCGGTATCCGAAGCGGAGGCGATCGTCGTCGATTGCCTGACGGTCTGGCTGAGCAATGTGTTCTGGGAAAAGCGGGAATACCCGGCCGGGGTGGTGGAAGAGGGCGTTCGCAGCGAACTCAGGAGGATCGCCGCCGCGAGCCACCTTTGCCATGTCATTCTCGTTTCCAACGAACTCGGGTGCGGCACCGTTCCAGAGCCGGCAGTAACCCGCGCCTTCCGCGACACACAGGGACTGCTGAACCAGTGGGCCGCCGACGCCGCCGACGAGGTGATCTTCACCATCGCGGGACTCCCGCTTTATCTGAAAAAGCCGCTTCAGGAGGACGCGAGATGAGCGCGGCACGCATTCACTGGCACTCGCTGTCCCATCCAGGGTTTACCGAGAGATTCGTAGAGAATTGCGCCGACAGGCGCGCAAGGAGTTCACAATGACCAGAATGTCGATGCGTTCGCTGCTCTGTCTGGCTTTCGTCTGTGGGCTGGCGCGCGGCGCGGACGTGGCGGTGCTCGTCGCCGATCCGCATCATGCCGCCATTCCAGCGGCGACCGTCTCGCTGGTCTCGCGCAATAGCGGCGAGATCCGCAAACTCACGACGGGTGCGAACGGGGTCTGCCACTTTACCGGCGTGGAAGAGGGCGAGTATTTCGTGCAGGGCGAAGCGGCCGGCTTCGATACCTCCGCGCCGCAGTTGGTTGCGCTGAAGGGCGAGGCCAACGAGGTATCGCTGTCGCTCGGTCTGGCGCAGGTGCATTCCAGCGTTGTCGTAACCGCATCGGGCACACCGCAGACCACGGCCGAAGTCGCCAAAGCCCTCACCGTCGTCGATGCCGAGACCATCAGCCTGCGCGCCGACAGGTCGGTCGGGGAAGCGCTGCTGGAAGTGCCGGGGCTGCGCGTGCAGCAGCTTGGCGGACCCGGTTCGACCACGTATTTCAAGATCCGCGGATTGCGGAATGCGGACACGGCCGTGCTGGTGGACGGCCTGCGGCTGCGTGACGCGGCCGGCACGCAGGCGGACGCCTCGGGCGTGCTTCAGGATCTCGTCATCACGGATACAAGCCGGATCGAGGTGCTGCGGGGAGCCGGATCTTCGCTGTATGGAACCAACGCCACCGGCGGCGTCGTGAACATCGTCACCGACGAGGGCGGCGGCCGGACGCGGGGTTCCGTGCTGGTCGACGGCGGTTCACTCGGCACCGTACGCGGAACGGTCCACCTGGCGGGCGCTTTCGACCACGATCGCGCGCAGTACAGCTTCGGCGTCACCCACTGGAACGTGATGAGCGGCGTCGATGGCGACAGCCCCGCCCGCAATACGAGCGGACAGGGGCAGATAACGTACAGGCTCTCCCGCATCGCCACTATTTCAGCGCGAGTCTACTCCGGCGATTCCTTCAGTTTCGTGCGGCTGACGGCGCGCAGCGTCGGGACACTGCCGGCCACCGGTATCATCGACGCCGTGCCGGTGTCGCTTTCCGAAGAGCACCGGTATGAAGCGGGGACGCCGCTCTCGCAGCTTATTCTTGGCAGCGCGACGTTTATGCCCGCCGCGTTCGACCCTGACAGCACGCGCGCCGGGCGGTTCTTCACGGGTGCGTTTCGTCTTGCGATCCGTCCGTCGGACCGGCTCGGGTTCACCGCGCAATACCAGGACCTCAGCACGAGGCGCAATTACGGCGACGGTCCGGCCGGGCCCGGAAGCCAGCCGGCCGGAAGTTCTCTATCCAAATACCTGGGGACCATCCAGACTGCGAATATCCGCATGGATGCGTCGCTGGGCCGGTTTCAGCATCTTGACGCGGGTTATGAGTTTGAGAACGAGAATTTCCAAAACCGGCTGCTGCCGCCGGCGCCGGCCACACCTTTCTTCACCGACGTCACCCAACGCAGCAACGCCGTGTTCGCCCAGGATCAGCTCCGGTTCCTGGATGGCCGCCTGCAACTGGCGGGAGCCTACCGTGGCCAGTTCTTCGCGCTCGACCAGCCGGCCTTCCAGCCCTTGGCCGGGGCTCCTTTCATCGGGCGCAGCTTCGCTGCGCCGCCGACGGCGCAGACCGGCGACGCCTCGGCCGCCTATACGCTGCGGCGGTCGAGCACGAAGTTCCGCGTCCATGCGGGCCGCGGCTACCGCGCGCCGTCTCTCTTTGAACGCTTCGGCGTCTACTACGGCGGATCGACCTACACGCTGTACGGCGACCCCGGGCTGCGGCCGGATCGCTCCAGCTCGATCGATTCGGGTATCGACCAGTTGCTGTGGAATTCACGGGTGCAACTCTCGGCGTCGTATTTCTACACGCGGCTGAACGAGGTGATTATCTTCGATACGTCGAACGCGATCAATCCGATCACCGATCCGCTGGGGCGCAGCGGCGGTTACCGCAACACGGGCGGCGGGATCGCCCGCGGCGCTGAGTTCAACGCGACGGCGGCGGCGACACACTCCCTGCAGTTGATGGGCAGCTATACGTACACGGACGCGCGCCAGCAGACCCCGCTTGTCGCCGGCGTTTGGCAGACCTACGAAATACCGCGGCAACAATATTCGTTGTCGGCGACGCAGCGACTCTCGCCGCGGCTTACCGCGTTCTTCGCATTCACGGGTTCATCGGATTACCTCGCGTCGGTTTCAGGCAGGGCTTCCCGGTTTGACGGCCCGGCACGCGGCCAGCTCGGCCTGAGCTACCGGAGGCCCTTGAGCGAATTCCGCGCCATCCGTTTTTACTTCAAGGCCGACAATTTGTTCAACCAGACATATTATGAAAACGGTTTCCGCACGCCGGGGACAGCGATGACTGCCGGCACGCAGTTCGCATTCTGAGCCATGCGGCCAAGACGACTGTTTTTCCTCGCGCTTTTGCTCGCGGCCCGCGCGATCGCCGCCGATGTCCCGCAGCGGATCGTGTCTCTGTCCCCCGACCTGACGGAGATCCTGTACGGCGTAGGTGCGTTCAGCCACGTCGTCGGCGTATCGAACTATGACAGCTATCCGCCGGAGGTCGCGAAGCTGCCCCACCTCGGGGAATTGCACAGCCCGAGCCTGGAGAGACTCGCAGCGTTGCGGCCCGACCTGGTAGTCGTCAACAACGCCCAGGCGCCTTTTCTTGAAGATACTCTCAGGCAACTGGGGCTGCGGGTTCTGAAGACGTCCAATCGCTCGCTCGCGGAAGTCTATTCCTCCGTGATCGCCATCGGCAGCGCAACGGGTCATGAAGGCGAGGCCGCCAAATTGGTGGCGTCAATGCGGCAAGGACTCGATAGGGTGGCCCGCAGGACAACAGGAACGCCCAAACCGCGCGTTGTGCTGGTTGTCGACCGCACACCGGGAACCCTGCGCGATCTCTATACTGCCACCGACGGCAGCTTCCTGGCGGAACTGGTTGGAATAGCCGGCGGGCGCATTGCCGTACCGAAGGTCGAAAGCGGTTATACAAAGCTCAGGAAGGAGGATCTTCTGGCCGCCGATCCCGACATCATTCTCGATTTCGTCCACGGACCAAAGAGCCGCTTCGCCGGGGATCCCCTGGAGGCCTGGCGGGAGATGCCCGAGCTGAAAGCGGTTCGCACAAAGCGAGTGCAGGGCGTGAACCAGGACTTCGTACCGCACGCTTCACAGCGCATTGTGCAGACGGCCGAGCTGTTCGCACGCCTGATTCACCCGGAGATCCCATGAAGAACGAGTCGCACGGAGCACGGACAAGGCCATGGATCAAGTGATCACGCGGCCATGGCTTGAAGCGCATGATCTCGCCTCCGCCTATCCGGGCGGAAAGCCGGCCGTGCGGGATGTCAGCATCAGCGTGTGGGTCGAGCCATGAAGACGCAACCCTGCCGAGCGCAAGTCTCGGCGTTACCGGCGCCGGTAGGCGCGCGCATCGCCAGAGCGTTGGCGATCCTGACACTCGTCCTGATCGCGTCCGTGGCGGTCGGCCTGGCGGTGGGCAGCCAGCGGATCGATCCTGCGAGCCTGTTCTCCGACTCGTTCTCGCGAACGCTGTTCTTTCGCCTGCGGCTGCCCCGCGTTCTGATGGGCCTGGTGATCGGGGCCTCGCTCGCTGTCTCGGGAGGCGCGCTGCAGGCGCTTTTCCAGAATCCGCTGGCCGATCCTTACATACTGGGTGTATCGGGCGGCGGCGCGCTGGGCGCCAGCGTGGCGATCGCACTGGGGTGGGGCGCGCGCATCGCGGGCGTCCCGCTGGTATTCGCCGCTTCCTTCGCGGGCGCGATGCTGGCGGTTACGATGGTGAGGACGATGGCGCGCACAGGCGCCGTTGTCCTACCCGGCGCTCTGTTGCTCTCCGGCGTGGCCGTGAACTTGGTTTCGGCCGCGGCCGTACTCACCATCCAATACCTGACCGATCCAACCAGCGCCCTCCGTATCCTGCGATGGCTGATCGGCAGCCTCGACGTTGTCGGGCTGGCCCCGATTGGCCGTATGCTCATCGTGTTGGTCCCGGCTTGGCTGGCGTTGCTGGTCATGTCGCGCGATCTGAACCTGATGGCGATGGACGAAGAGACGGCCGCGACGCTGGGCGTCAATATCCGCCGCTGCGAACGGATCACCCACACTCTCTGCGCCCTGATCGTCGGCGTCGCCGTTTCCGCGGGCGGGATAGTCGGATTCGTTGGATTGATCGTGCCGCACGCGGTGCGGCTGATGTTCGGCGAAGATTTGCGGATCGTACTGCCCGGTTCGCTTCTGTTGGGCGCTTCGTTCCTGATCCTTGCGGATGCGCTGGCGCGGACGGTGCTGCCCTCGAATGAATTGCCAGTGGGGGCCATCACCGGACTGATTGGCGGTCCGGCCTTTCTTTGGTTGCTGCACCGCCGGCAACAATATGCGGCCATGTAACCGACACGGTCACCGGGAACTTTCGCAGAAAGGAGCCACTATCACATGAGCATTGCCACCAAACGCGGTGACGGGGGTCAGACCGGCCTGGCCGGTGGAATCAGGGTGTCGAAGACGCATCCGCGCGTCGAGTGCTACGGCACGATCGACGAGTTAATCTCGCAGATGGGTTTCGCGCGCTCGATTTGCGGGGACGCCGAGGTCGCCGAGCGCGTGAAGGCGATCCAGCGAGAGCTGTACAAGGTCGGCTCTGCGATCGCCACGCCGCCCGAATCGAAGAAAACGCCGCCGGAGATCACACCGGCGATGGTGGACGCCCTGGAAGCCGAGGTCCACCGCATCGAGGCCGAGCCCGGCGTGCCGGCGGACTGGTCGTTGCCGGGAGGAACGCCCGACGCCGCCGCGCTTGATGTGGCGCGCACAGTGTGCCGCCGCGCGGAGCGCCTCGCGACAAGCCTGATGGAAGCGGGCGTGATCCAGAACCCCTCCATCCTGGCCTATCTCAACCGGCTATCCGATGTACTTTGGCTGTACGGAAGACTGGTCGAAGCCCGCCTCGGCGTTGATTCCTCGTTGCGGACGGAGGACAAGCCGGGACCCCGCTGGTCGCGGGCGTGGTGAGGAATTCGATGCTGCAAAACGGTTGTTTTTCCGAGGAAGAACGAAGGGGCGTCTACCGCGCGATCCATGAGCGGCGCGACGTCCGGTCTCACTTCCTGCCCGACACAGTGCCGGACGAGGTGCTCGGCCGAATCCTTGATGCGGCGCACCATGCGCCGTCAGTGGGCTTCATGCAGCCCTGGGATTTCATTGTTATTCGGGACGCCGCCATCCGCGAGGCCGTGCATCGTAATTTCGAGCGTGCCAAAAGCCGCGCGGCCGAGGCATATCAGGGCGAGAAGCGCAAGCTGTATGACAGCCTGAAACTGGCGGGGATCAGGGAGGCCCCGCTCAACATTTGTGTTACCTGCAATCGTGGTCGCCGCAAGGGAGGAGGGCTGGGCCGCCAGACCGACCCGGATGTGGATCTCTACTCGACCGTTTGCGCTGTCCAGAATCTCTGGCTCGCGGCGCGGTCCGAATCGCTCGGGGCGGGATGGGTCAGCATTCTTGATTTCGACGAGATAAAGACCATCCTGGGAATACCAGCCTCCCTGACGGTGGTCGCGTACTTATGCGTCGGCTATGTCTCGGAGTTCCGGCCGCAGCCGGACCTTGAGGAGAAGGGCTGGGAGAGTCGCGAGGATCTCGCCCGGGTCGTACACTTCGACCGCTGGGGTTCGCATGAGGGGAACGTACAACCATGAGCGCACGCGCGCTGATGATCCTGGGCACGGCCTCTCATGTAGGTAAGTCGCTGCTGACGGCAGGACTCGGAAGGATCTTCGCTGACGATGGAATCCATGTTGCTCCCTTCAAGGCGCAGAACATGTCCCTGAATTCGGCGGCGACGCCGGATGGTCGCGAGATCGGCCGGGCGCAGGCCTTGCAGGCCGAGGCGTGCCGCGTCGTGCCGTGCGCTGAGATGAACCCGATCCTCATCAAGCCGTCGTCGGATACAGCGTCTCAGATCGTCCTGCTCGGACGAGTGTGGGGACAGGTCACCGCTTCGGACTACCATCAACGCCGGGTCGAGGATTTGTTTCCGGCTGTGCTCACAAGCTACCGGACACTGGCGGAGCGGTTTGATCTGATCCTGCTCGAAGGCGCCGGTTCTCCGGCAGAGATTAACCTGCGCGAACACGACATTGTCAATATGCGGATGGCGCACGCCGCCGATGCGGCCTGCGTGCTGATCGGAGATATCGATCGCGGCGGCGTTTTCGCCGCGCTGCTCGGAACGGTGGAACTGCTGGAGCCGGAAGACCGCGCGCGAATTCGAGGTTTCGTGATTAACAAGTTCCGGGGCGATGGGGCGCTGCTGCGTCCCGGCGTCGAGACGATGGAAAAGCGGCTCGGGATTCCGTGTATCGGCGTCGTGCCGTTTCTGCGCGGGGTGGGGCTTGAAGAAGAGGACGGCGTGGCGATGGAGAGCCGGCGCACTCCGGACCGCACCTGGCGGTTCCCGGAGACAACTGACCGCCCCCTGCGCGTCGGGGTCGTGGCGTTGCCTCACATGGCGAACTTCACCGACTTTGATGCGCTCGCGATGGAGCCTTCGGTAGCGCTGGCTTTCCTTGAAGACCCCGGACAGGCGGATGTCGCCGATGTGCTAATCCTTCCCGGCAGCAAACAAACACTCGACGATCTCGTCTGGCTCAGGGCACGTGGCTTCGCCGAAGGCCTCGCCGCGTTTTCCGGTTTGCTGATCGGCATCTGCGGCGGTTTTCAAATACTCGGCCTGTCAATTGAAGATCCTTCAGGCGCAGAGAGCGCCGGCATGCCTCGGACTATGGCTGGGCTCGCCATCCTGCCGGTGCGCACCGTGATGCGCTGCGAAAAGACTGTGCGCCGAGCGGCAGGAATCCCCCGCCTTGCGAGCGCGCCGCCGTTCAGCGGGTACGAAATTCATATGGGAGAGACGATTTACGAAAACGCCGCGTCGCCGTTCGCGGAGATCGTACGGGAAGGCGAGCGGCAGCCGGTTGCGGACGGCGCGATGGCTTCGTCCGGCAGGAGCTGGGGGACTTACGTCCACGGGATTTTCGACGACGATGCCTTCCGGCACAGCTTCGTTGATTCAGCGCGCGCGTCGCGCGGGCTGGCGCCGGCGTTGGACCACGTGTGTACTAAGGCAGAACGGCAGGGGCGGATCGATCGCTGGGCCGATCACCTGCGGCAATCGCTCGACATGAACCTGATCCGCGGCTGGGCGTTAGGCCGAGGTGCAAAAGAGACGGGCGGTGGGAGGTGACTGCAGCGCGTCTCGCTCTCGCCTATGCTATGGACCTTGTACTGGGCGACCCGGAGTGGTTCCCGCATCCGGTCCGATGGTTTGGTTTGCTGATCAGCGCGGGAGACCGGTGGTTACGACGCCGATGGTTACGACAGTGGGGCGGCGGCCCTCGCCGCGAGATGCTGGCGGGCGCGGCCCTGACCGGTTCAGTCGTGTCGATCGCCTGGCTGTCAGGTCGCTCGCAAAATGCAATTTTGCAGGTGTTGCTCGCGTGGACCGCGCTGGCGACTCGCTCGTTGCTTGACGAGGCCCGCACCGTGATCCAGGCGCTGGAAGCGCACGATCTTGAACGCGCGCGCCGACGTCTGGCGCGTATCGTCGGACGTGACACCGGGCATCTCAGCGAGAGCGAAATCGCGACCGCGGTTATCGAGACGCTGGCGGAGAGCTCCTGTGACGGCATCGTGGCGCCCTTGTTCTGGTTGGCAGCCGGAGGCGTTCCCTGCGCCATGGCCTACAAGGCCGTCAACACGCTCGACTCGATGATCGGCCATCCGGAGCCGCCCTATCGCTACTTCGGGCGCGTCGCCGCACGGCTCGACGACGCCGTCAACCTGGTCCCGGCGCGTCTGACGGCCCTGGGTATCGTGGCGGGCGCGAAGATCCGGGGTTTGGACGCTGCGCAGGCGCGGCAGATCTGGCGGCGCGATGGAGGCAAGCATGCGAGCCCCAACGCGGGCCAAAGCGAAGCGGCGATAGCCGGGGCGCTTGGAGTGCGGCTCGGCGGCGCCCGCTCCTATGATGGGTATCCGCACGAGACGCCCTTGCTCCATGCGGAAGGACGGCCTGCCTCGGTGCAAGATGCCCGTGCGGCATTATCGCTGGTGGCGGTCGTTTCGGGTCTCGCGTTCGGCGTCGCACTGCTGGCGGTCGCCGGGAGGCGCGGGCGATGACGGTGCATGGCGGCGATGTGTGGCAGGTGGCGGCGGAGCAGGGGATTCCGGCAGCGGATCTTCTGGACTTCAGCGCCAACATCAACCCGCGCGGGTTGCCGTTGCGCGCGATCGAAAGGCTGATAAGAGACGCGTCCGATTCGCGGCTGCTCAAGCTTTATCCGGACCCGTCGGCCCGCGCCCTGCGCGAGGCGTTAGGCCGACACCTCGGCGTCCCGCCCGACGCAATCGCCGTCGGGCCCGGGGCGGAGGCGCTGCTTGCCCCGATCCTGCGCTGCCTGCGAGCCAGGCGTGTGCTTGTGCCGGTTCCCGCATTCAGCGAGTACCGGCGGGTCTGCGCGCAGCAGGATATCGAGTATGTGCCGTTTCCACTTGACCGCTCGCAACTGTTCCGTCTGCCAGTGGACAGCCTGTGCCGGCGCATCGAGACCAAACAGGCCGATGTGGTTCTTCTGAACAATCCGCATAACCCCTCGGGCTCTCTGGCGGACGCATGCGATGTCCGCTGTGTCTTCGACGCCGCAAGATCGTGTGGCGCGACGCTGCTCGTCGACGAAGCCTTCATCGATTACGCACCAGGCGAGACGCTGGCCACCGAGGCCGCGGCCCGGCAGGGCCTGGTCGTCCTCCGGTCGCTGACAAAATTCTACGGATGTCCGGCGTTGCGGGTCGGTTATGCCGTGGCCGATCCCGAGACAATACGCGGCATTGTCTCCCTCTTGCCGACCTGGCCGGTGACCCAACTGGCGATGAACGCCCTGACCGAAGCGGTTGCGGAGAGCGCATACGCGGAATGCACCCTGCGCGAAAACGAAGTCGGCCGGGAGCGGCTTCGCGAATCGCTTGCAGCGCTCGGCCTGACAGTCTTTCCGTCGGCCGCGAATTACCTGCTTCTGGAACTGAGTGACACCATGCGAAGTTCCGCAGAATTGCGAACGCGCCTGATAGAAAGGCATCGCATCCTCGTCCGCAATTGCGATTCCTACGAAGGTCTCGCGCGGAGGCGCTATATGCGGGTGGCGGTGCGGACCGCCGAGGAAAATGCCCGCCTGGTCGCCGCCCTCAGTGAGGAGTTGAGGGCGTGATGACGCTGCTCGAACAAACACTGCTGGAGATCCGGCCCGTTGACGCCGGCTGGATCGCAGCGGCGCGACGCCGCCAGCTGGAGCTCACCAAACCGCCGGGAAGCCTGGGGCGTCTGGAGGAGATCGCCAACCGCTGTACGGCGATCCGCGAGAGCTTCGCACCGCTCGCGAACCGCGCGTGCATTGTGCTCTTCGCGGCCGATCACGGCGTCTGCGCGGAAGGCGTCAGCGCCTATCCGCAGGTGGTGACGGCGCAGATGGTGCTGAATTTTCTTAAGGGCGGTGCCGCCATCAACGCATTTTCGCGCGCCGGGAACATCGATCTCAGGGTCGTGGACGTTGGTGTCGCCTCGCCCTTGCCGATAACGGCGGGGCTGACATCCCGACGCGTTGCGCCGGGCACCCGGAATTTTTGCGAAGAGCCGGCCATGACGGAAGACGAGATGAACGCCGCACTGGAGACCGGGATAGACCTCGCGCTGGAAACCGCCAAGGCCGGATACGATCTGCTCGGCTTCGGCGAAATGGGAATCGGGAACACGACTTCGGCGAGCGCCATCGCTGCCGCGGTGACCGGCCTGCCTGTGGATCAGGTGCTCGGGCCGGGTGCGGGCGCCGATGAGGCCTGCATGGCGAGGAAGCGATCGGCGATCGCGCGCGCCCTCGCTCTCCACGCCGGGCAGCTTGAGACGGCCCTCGGAATCATGAGGAACGTTGGCGGCCTCGAGATCGCCGGCATGTGCGGCTTCTGCCTCGGGGCCGCGTCTTGCCGCGTGCCAACGGTCATGGACGGTTTCATCGCCACGGCGGCCGCCGCGCTTGCGGTGAGGTTATGCCCGGCCGTCTCGGATTATCTCTTTGCGTCCCATCTGTCGTCGGAACGCGGTCACCGTCCTCTGCTCGCGCTCATCGGACACCAGCCCCTTTACGATCTGGAAATGCGGCTCGGAGAGGGCACCGGTGCGGCCCTCGCGATCACGGTCGTCCGCTCGTCCGTCGAAGCGCTCACCGGTATGGCAACGTTCGCCAGCGCGGGAGTTGCCAACAAGTGAACGGGCTGTTGACCGCCGTCTCATTCTTGACGCGGCTACCGGTGGGGCGGCGTAAAGCCGTCGAAGCTGCGGAGGTGGCGCGTTCCGCCGGATTGTTCCCACTCGTCGGTGCGGCGCTCGGATCGTTCAACTGTCTGGCCGCCGCGCTCGTCAAGGGACATCTGCCGCCCCTGGTGATCGCGGCGTTGCTCGTGCTTCTTGATGCCCTCGTAACGGGCGCTCTTCACTTCGACGGGCTTGCGGATTCCGCCGACGGCTTGGGAGGCGGGCGGGAGCCGGAAGAGGTCCTGCGCATCATGCACGATCACAGTATCGGAAGCTTTGGCGGCACAGCCCTCGCTGTCTGTGTGGCCGTCAAGGTGACGGCCTATGCCGCGTTGCTGGGGCAGAGTAACTGGATTCCCGCGTTGATCCTGACACCGGCGCTGGGACGTTGGTCGACGCTGATTCTCACGGCAACGTACCGTTATGCGGGGCCGGGGGCATCAGTCGCCGATGGCATGGGAAAACGGGCCCTCGCGCTAGGGACGACATTGATCGCTGTGGCGCTGGCCTCTGCGGCGTCTAGCCGCGCTCTGATCGCGGCCATCATCGTCGCGCTCGTGACGGCATGCTTCGGTCTGTACTGCCGCAGGCGCATCGGCGGCATCACGGGCGATACGCTCGGTGCGAACGTGGAACTTTGCGAGTGCGCAGCGCTGCTGGTGTTTCTATGGGCGAGGTGAATCCCATCACCAACCTATGGCTGGTAAGGCACGGCGAACCGGCGGCAGAAAAGCGGCAAATGTGTTGTGTCGCACAAGACACCGGGCTTTCCGAAACCGGGCTTCTGCAGATGGCGAGTGTGGCCTCGTACTTGAAGGACGAACCCCTTGCCACAGTATATTCAAGTCCGCTGACGCGCGCACTGCAAAGCGCGCGAATTCTCGCCAGCGCTCGGCAGTGGCCTCTGGAGGTCGTTCCAGACCTGCGGGAGCTCGATTTCGGCGAATTCACGGGTCTCACGTTTGATGAAATCGACCGGCGTGATCCGAACCTCTACCGGCGATGGATGAACGCACCGACCGGCGTGAGATTCCCGAACGGCGAGAATTTCCGAGACGTGCGAGCGAGGGTACTGAAATCGTTTGACGTAATCCGGCGTGAACGAGCGGGGCAGACGAGCGTCATTGTTGGCCACGCCGGCGTCAACCGCATCTTGATCGCTCATGCGCTGGGGATGCCGGAGCTCAACCTCTTTCGTTTGGGCCAAGACCACGCGGCCGTCAGCCTGCTGCGGTTTGTTGACGATATTCCTTCGGTCCAGCTGTTAAACCACTGCGTAGCCCGGCACCAGGAGATGACGAATGGGGCTTCACGTTTGGTTGACACGGGTTGAGGGAAGAGCCACAATCACGGAAAGTTTTTCGATCGAGGACCTCAGTGTGCCCGATCGAACCAGCAAGCGTCGTCTCTGGGGACCCTTACAGCGCAGCCGCAAACCACAAGGGCAGTCTGGTGGAGGCAGCGCTGTACAGAGTGAACCTCATGGGCGCCCATGCAAAATTCGGCGGAAATTGACGAGGTTATGTGGTTGTATCCCAACCCACCGCATGCGGTCGAACTCGCGCCCTTGACGAGCCAAAGACTTCTCCTCGAACTGTCTCTGCCCGTCGATTAACGTCCTGGCTGTTGCAACCCACGAAACATGCGCGGATTCGCGGCCCCGATACACCTCAAGATCACCGCCCACGTCCTTTGGTCCGCGCGTGCGTCCAGGTTTCAGTTAACGGGCGTAGCACGACCCTCAGCGGGGGTTAGCTTCCTCCACTCGAGCCACTCGACCGCGATGGGAAAACATCGGACTCGATCCATGCGCTGCTGTACTTCTCTTCCAGCAGGCGCCCGACAGGGTTGGAGAGTGGAATCTCTTCCTCGCTAAGCACGGCCAAACTGTCTCCGGGCCAGCCGCCCTGCGACAATTTGTCCTCACGGCATTGGGGCCGGCGCGAACCGGCGTTGCAAGATAAGGACTTCGGCTGGTTGCAAGTCTGGTTATCCCCCTGCTTACCTTCCCATCATCAGACCATGCCTCGAGCCGCAAAGCTTTATGTGTTTGCCACAGTGGTGGCCGGACTCGCCGTCTTGGCTGCGGGGATGATGTCTGGAAGTTCAGACGGCGTAATGCGGTTCGCCTGCTATTTCCTCATGGCCAATCTGGCCTCTGGATTTAAGGTTCAATTGCCCGGAATCACGGGCACCATGTCCGCGAATTTCTTCTTCGTCCTCATCTCCGTGACGACGATGACGCTACCCCAGAGTCTGGCGATCGCCTGCACCGCGACCATTTCGCAATGCATCTTGCGGGCCAAGAGCAGGCCGGATCCCATCAAGATACTGTTCAACGTCTGCAGCGTCGCGCTCGCGATCGGCGCAACATCCTACTGGTATCACCTGGATTGGTTAGCCCAGCATAATGTCAAGCCAGCCTTCGTTCTGCTTCTGGCGGCCTGCGTGTATTTCATCGCGAACACCTGCCCCGTGGCGGCGATCGTGTGCTTGACCGAAAAAAAACCGCTCATCGCTACGTGGCGCGAGTGTTACTTCTGGTCCTTCCCGTATTATCTGGTCGGCGCCTCGCTTGCGGCGGGTTTGGGAATCCTGGACCGCATTGTCGGCTGGGAGCAGTCGCTGCTGATTCTTCCGATCCTCTATTGGATCTACCGGTCTTATCGCCTGTATCTGGGCCGCTTGGAAGGCGAGAAGCATCACGTCGAGGAAATGGCCGGACTACATTTGCGCACGATTGAGGCTCTTGCGTTGGCGATCGAAGCAAAGGACTTCAACACCTACGATCATCTTCGGCGCGTGGGGTTTTATGCCATGGAAATCGCCAAGGAAATGGCGGTCCCCCAGCCGGAACTCCGGGCCTTACAAGCGGCCTCGCTCCTGCATGACATCGGAAAGCTCGCCGTGCCCGAACACATTATCTCGAAGCCCGGCCGGCTTACCGCCGTCGAATTTGAAAAGATGAAGATTCACCCCGTGATCGGCGCCGAGATTCTGGAGAGCGTAGAGTTCCCCGATCCGGTGGTTCCCATTGTGCGTTCCCACCACGAGAAATGGGACGGCACCGGTTATCCGGCCGGACTTAAGGGCGATGTGATCCCAGTCGGCGCCCGAATCTTGTCCGTAGTAGACTGTTTCGACGCCATGACCTCGGACCGGCAGTACCGGCGCGCCCTGTCGGTCGAAGAGGCGATGAACTATATTATCGCGGAGTCGGGAAAGAGCTTCGACCCCAAAGTCGTGAAGATTCTGGCGACCAGGCACGCCGAGTTGGAGGCACTGGTAAAAGCCAAGTCAGTTTCGCGTTCGCGACTGTCGAAGAATGTCAGGATCGCGCGATGTTCGGCGCCCGCGTCCGGTCTCGAGACCGCGACCGCGCAACTTACGTCCGCCCCGGTCAATGGCGATTTCCTTTCCTCGATCGCCGCCGCTCGACAGGAAGCACAGGATTTGTTCGAGCTCGCGCATGAGCTGGGAACCTCACTCAGCCTGCACGAAACGCTTTCCGTGCTGGGGCTGCGGCTGAAGAGAATGTGCCCCTACGACTGCATCGCGATCTACGTTCTGCGGGACAACGTTCTTGTGCCGGAATTCGTGACTGGCCAAAACTTCGAGGTATTCGCATCCTTGAAGATCCCGTTGGGAGAAGGACTATCGGGCTGGGTGGCGCAGACGAAGCGCCCGATCGTGAACGGGAACCCATCGGTGGAGCCCGGCTACTTGAACGATCCGACTAAATTTAGCCTGTTGCAATCCGCCTTGGCCGTGCCGCTGGAGGGATCGAATGGCGTGGTGGGCGTGTTGTCGCTGTACGCCGCGGCGCACGACGCGTTCACAGCGGATCACCTTCGCATGCTATCCGCGGTTTCGGGCAAGATTGCGCTGTGCGTCGAGAACGGTTTGAAGTACCGCCAGGCGGAGAGCTGCGCGACCACGGACGGGCTGACGGGTCTGCCCAACGCGCGGTCGCTGTTCCTTCACCTGGACAGTGAACTGGCCCGCGCCAAGCGCGAGCACCATCCGCTCTCTGTCCTGGTGTGCGACCTGGATGGGTTTAAACAGGTGAACGATCAGTTCGGCCACCTGGATGGAAATCGGGTGCTGCGCCACGTCGCCGACGCGTTACGCGACAATTGCCGCGAATACGACTACGTCGCGCGCATGGGCGGCGATGAGTTCGTGGTCTTGCTCCCGGGTTACGCTCCCGAGGACATCCCGGCGAAAATCGACCTGTTCGTAGAAATCGCCCGCCAGTCGGGAATAGCCGCAGTGGGGAAGGATATGCTGTCGATGAGCGTCGGACAGGCCTGCTATCCTGTCGACGGCGCTGACGCCGAGCAACTCCTCGCGGAAGCAGACCGGCGCATGTACAAAATGAAACAAGGTCCAAGAAAATCTCTCCAGACCGCATTACAATCGGACCTGGCACGGCTCGGTGATTCTCTAAACAGTCGTCCACAATCGCCCACCGCCCCGCACGCCGCAGCGTCCAGTTCCCGCAGCTAAGAACCCAGACGTCCAGAGCCCTCGACCTCAATAGGCAAACCAATTTAGTGCGTCGCACGCATTGACCAGCAAGGGCGGACATCCACGTCCGTCGGGACCCCTGGTTCGGCTGTACTAGTCCAACTAAAAAGACCGGCGAGGGAGTCGCCCGCGTCCCTACCTATTCCTAACGGTCCAGATCCCTGACGCACTACATTAGGTGCGCAGACGGCCACTCGGGTAATGGTTAAGGCGATCTAAGCGTTAGTACGCAAGCTCCAATAGTACGCGACAGTCTTTCAAGCCAGCGCCGCCAACAAGGGACAACTTGTCCCCTCTCTTCTTGCCGTGTGGCAACAACCCTTTGCGATTCTTCACGCTGTTTTTCGGCATCCAGCGTGCTATAGATTCGCCGAGCAAGAGGACATTATGAACACCTATTTCCCAGCTAAGAGCTTTTTACCAGACGAGATTCAGTCGTCGCCCGCGCCCAGTACCGATGTTCCACCTGATTCGCTTACGTGCGAGGTACTAAGGGACCAGTTCGAAAATGCAGTCTGGGGAGATTGATGCCCTTGGATTTTGGAAAGGCCTAAAAGCTATGAAACTCTTTTTAAATCTTGTCGTCGTTTTTACCGGCGCGAGTCTTCTTTTCGCCGACAACGCGAAACACTCTAATGACACGCCACCGTCGACGTCCACCACCCGGACCACTGTCATCATTCAGTACAAAACTCCGCCCACCCAGCAAGAGCTCAGCTGGCTCGACTCCGATGCGTCGGGGAACTGGAATAGTCAGTGGAACACATATGGGCAAGGAAACTCGAACGGGAAGGGTAACTCCATTGGGCAGGGAAACTCCATTGGGCAGGGGAACTGCAATGGTCAGTGGAACTCCTATGGGCAGGCGAACTCCATTGGGCAAGGGAGCAACGCACTAGGAAACAACAACGTAAAGGCCAACAATTGCCACGTCCTCACCGTAACAGCGGCGATCCTCCCGTCCAAGATTCCAGAACTGGAGAAAGACCCGAATGTAAAGTATGTCTCGCCGGATCGGCCGACGACCAAGTTCCTGGACATCACCACGGCGACGGTAAACGCCAGCATCGCGTGGAACACTGGGTTGGATGGCACCGGCGTGGGCGTGGCGATCATCGACAGCGGGATTTATCCTCACGCTGATCTCTCAACCGCCAACGGAGGCGGCTCGCGCATCGTCTATTCTCAAAGCTTCGTAACCGGGCTGGATGCGTCGGATCAATATGGACACGGCACGCATGTCTCGGGCATCGTGGCTAGCAATGGCAAGGATTCCACCGGGACTGGGTTCACGCGCACTTACCGCGGGGTGGCCCCCAATGCGAACCTGATCAACCTGCGGGTGCTGGATGCCAACGGCGCGGGTACCGACAGCGGCGTGATCGCAGCGATCAATCAGGCCATCGCCCTTCAGAGCGCTTACAACATCAGGGTCATAAACCTTTCGCTGGGCCGTCCGGTGTTCGAATCTTATACGCTCGACCCGCTGTGCCAGGCCGTGGAAGCCGCTTGGCAGGCGGGGATCGTCGTGGTCGCCGCTGCCGGCAACTACGGGCGTGAGAACGGAAGAAACACTCTGGGATACGGCACCATTGCCTCGCCCGGCAACGATCCCTACGTAATCACCGTGGGCGCGATGAACTCCCACCACACCGCGACTCGCGCGGATGACACCATCGCCAGTTATAGCTCCAAGGGACCCACGGCATACGATCACCTGGTTAAACCCGATCTGGTTGCCCCCGGCAATCTGGTTACTTCTTTGATGTCGCCGAACTCGACTCTCCCGACTACGTACCCCAGGGTGCTGGTCCCCGATTCCGTCTATGACCCGGGAGTCAACGGAATGTCCACCGCCTACATGACCCTGAGCGGCACCAGTATGGCCACGCCCGTGGTGTCCGGCACCGCGGCGTTGCTGTTGCAGCGAAATCCCTCCCTTACGCCGGACCAGGTGAAGGCCCGGCTGATGAAGAGCGCGCAAAAAGGGCTTCCCCCGTACATGACTTCCGTCGATGCGATTACGCAAGTGAAGTTTTTGGAACAAGCCGACATTTTCACCGTGGGCGCCGGGTATCTCGACATCCAAGCCGCCCTCGCGAACACCGACCTGGTGAGATATCCGGCACTTTCCCCCACCGTCACCTTCGTGTCCGCTCACACAGTCACCATGACCAAAACTCTGCCCCTGGTGTGGGGCGCCGACGACTCCGTGGTCTGGGGAGACAGCGTGGTTTTCGGCAGCTTCGCATTCAAGGGCCTCTTCAACAACACTTCCCTGCTGTGGGGCGCTGACGACTCCGTGGTCTGGGGCGACGACACCATGGACGGATGGAGCGTTGTTTGGGGCGATTCCGCGCTCACCGGGGCCTCCATCATGGGGTTGGCATCCGACGACGACGATCAATAAGCAAGCACTAGCAGCGCCGATCATCATCAAGGATCGCAATGCCCTTGAAAACGCGACTATATATCGGTATCGCCGCGGCGCTTGGAGCCGTGCTGCTGGCCAGCTGCCTGACTTGGAACAGGCAGTTCGACGAGATGGCGCGGTTCCTCGCGTACACTTCGCTGGCCTGTATCGCGTCGACCATGAAGGTGCGGCTGCCGCGGCTGCAGGGCACGATTTCAGTGAACTCCGTGTTCATATTGATGGCTGTCGCCCAACTCAGCCTGTCCGAAACTCTGCTTTTGAGTTTTGCCGCGACCGTCGTGCAATGCTTGTGGAGACCCAAGACTCGGCCCAAGCTGATTCGGGTGCTATTCAATTCCTCCGCGGTCGGGATCAGCGCTGCGCTGGCCTATTGGACGGCGCGAGCTGTCCCCGTAGAACCGCAGAGCCTGATGGCTCTGATCCCCGCCGCCACCGTGTTCTTCGTCGTAGATTCGGGACTGGTTTCCGGGGTTCTGGCGATGATCTCGAACAAGACGTTTCTCGAGGTGTGGAGGCAGTGCCATCTCTGGGCGTTTCCGTTTTACCTGGCGGGAGCGGTGGTTGCCGGAGGAATCTGCACCGCCAGCGACACATCCGGATGGAGGGTCTCGCTACTGGTCCTTCCGCTGATGTACTTGATTTATTCCCACTACCAGATTTATGTATCGTCCCAGACGTCTTCAACCCCCGGCCTGACTCCGGGCGTGGCCGAATGAACCGAAGGTATGACCGGCTTTTCAGGCAAACTGTCAGACGCCTTCGCGATGGCCGACAAGGTCGCTGACCAGCAACCCTGCGGTCCTGATTACCGGCGAGATCGGATTTCCCGTTGTAGAGCCCCCGGAAACCTCTTCGTGGCTCTTCGGCTGTGCCGCAGCGAGCTCGTGCAGACCTGGTCGATTGCTTGAAACTGGAATTCCGCCTGGCCAGCTTCCTTGGCCGCGGAACCCTTGCCAGGGAAACGCCGAATATCAGGCAGCCAACTGCTAGACTCTAATCGTGGCATACCCCGAAGACTTCATCGCTCCCATGCGCGCAGACCTGACCCGCTACGGCGTGGAGGAGGCCAGGACTCCTGAGGACGTGGACCGGATCCTTGCACCGGAGAGCGATACGGTCCTGATGGTGGTCAATTCGATTTGCGGATGCGCAGCCGGGCGGGCTAGGCCGGCAGTTGGTTTGGCTCTTCAACATCCGACGCGCCCTTCGAAGGCTGCAACGGTATTTGCTGGTGGAGATGAAGCCGCGGTCGCACATTTGCGCGACATCCTGGCCGACTACCCGCCTTCGTCGCCGTCGATCGCTTTGTTCCGGAACGGCAAGCCGGTGTACATGTTGCATCGCAGCGATATCGAGCGACGTGAACCTATGGAAGTTGCCGGGCTTCTAATGGATGCGTTCGACCGGTTCTGCACCGCAAACACGTTGCCTGTGAATCAAACGTCCTAAAAGCTGGCATCGTTTTCCAGTCGGACCGCGCTATGATCCCTCTTTTCGACGGCGATTCGTTACTGCCCTCCCATGAGCAGCTTGAAGAAGGCGCTGTGCTCCTGCGCGGCTTCGCCACTGCCGACGCGCCCGTGCTGGTTGAAGAAGTGGCGCGGATCGTCCAGACCGCACCATTTCGCCACCTGGTTACCCCCGGCGGCCACACCATGTCTGTCGCGATGACCAACTGCGGCCGCCTCGGTTGGGTCTCCGACCGCTCCGGCTACCGCTACGACCCGGTTGATCCCAACACCGGAGCGCCCTGGCCCGCGATGCCGGCGGCGTTCCTGGACCTCGCTGTACTAGCTGCCGCCGAGGCCGGGTTCGCCAACTACGATCCCGACGCTTGCCTGATCAACCGCTACATCGCGGGCGCCAAACTCAGCCTGCATCAGGACCGGGACGAGAAAGATGCCTGGGCTCCGATCGTCTCCGTCTCGCTCGGTTTGCCCGCTGTATTTTTGTGGGGCGGCAAGCAGCGCTCCGATCCGGTGCGCCGCCTGCTCCTCGAAAGCGGCGACATCGCCGTGTGGGGCGGTCCCGCACGCTTCGTCTATCATGGCGTGGCCCCGCTAAAGGACGGGCAGCATCCGCTGACTGGCGGCGCTCGAATCAATCTCACGTTCCGAAAGGTGCTCTGATGTCGTTGCCATTCGGACCCGTACCGCCGCGGTCCCGGCGTAGTGGGAAAGCCTCGTGCGATCCGTCCCCCAAAAAATCAGTGCGTCGCTCCCGACGAGAAGAGTCACGGGCGCTAACGACCCTGTGATTCGGCTGGAGAGGGTGAGGTCAGAAGGAAATTTCTGGCTCCTGGTCGATCCTTCAGGAACGGACCGTGGAACCGTGTTCTTTGATGCCGCTATTGTCGGACCAAGCCCGCAGGGCGCGTCTTAGGTGCCACGTCGAAAAGCTTTCGCCGGACTGGACTCCTCTCGTGGGTCGCGCCGCGGGCGATCTGGCCGGTGTAGAATAACTGTCGTTCGAGTAGCGCCGTGAGGAGGCTGCGTCCATGGCGTTCAACTTTCGCGTACCTGCAATCATGGCTTCGGCCCTCGCCGTAGGACTGGCTGCCCAGAATGTCTCTACCGATCCATCCGAAATCGATAAGACGATCGAAAATCTTCAGCACATCTCAATAGAGCTGAATCAAGCTCTGAAGACCTTGGAAGCACATCTGGATGACGCCGTGGCCCATTATGATAGCGGCTACCGCGTGGGACGCCTGCATATCCCGGGGGCAGACGCTGAATTGACGGCCGGCGACGGCAACGTGAGGCGCGCCGATGTCCGCAAGCTTATGCTTGCTCGATTGCTGGCGGTCCGGAGCCCGGGATACAATCCTGCTCCTCTCGTCGATATGGATCACCTCCAGAATCTCATCCTTGAGGCGCATACGCGCATGGAGGGTAGCGGTCCAGCGACACGACGGCTGCTGCTGGTTTCGGCCAGGGACCTCAGCCGCCAGGAGGAAGCGCAGTGGAAATCCAAGCACCAGCAATTGGTCAAGGCCAGGGCCGCCGCCGAGGATGCCACGCGCAGGGCCATTCTGGCTCTCCCGATCGATCTGCCGGAAGCGGACTCCTCCGAAGCATCGAAAGTAAAGGCTTTGGAGCTCATTGCCGGCAATGGCGCGGAGGTGGCGACGCGCGATCGAAAGCTGCCTCAACCCGGATCGCAAGAAAAGCCGCTAAAACAAGACCAACTGCAAAACGTTGCCATGACATTGCCGCTACGCTGGGAACGGCAGAGGCACATCACGCTGGTTCGCGAGCCCGCTTATCGTATCGCACTGACAGATCCGGGTATCGAGGATCGAAAGGGCCGCCGCCTTCTCTACCAGGAGGAATGGGTCCAGCGAGGCGTGACGATCGTAGAGATGACTCGCTGGCGGGTCGCTGTGGACCCGGCCACCGGACAGCACAGCCTGGTCAAACGATACCGTCCGAGCAAACAACGTGGCGACATCGACGACCCCTCAGAATTGTGGGATCGAGACTATCTCTGGCGCTTGGAGCCGCTGGAGGATTCCGGGGAGCCTTTGGCTGTCGAGGTGGAATCGGCTTTGAGCGAAGTAGCGCACAAGCGCGAGCAGCTCCGCGCCGCCGTCGAAGATTACAAAAATACCGTTCGCACTGCTCTGGCACGTAATGATCAATTGCAAGCAGCCGGGAACCAAGTCGTGCCGGACGCCGCGCTGGCCCCGCAACTGCGCGAGAAGCTGTTTGCCATCCGGGGCCATTTAGGCCGAGCCCCTGCAATTCTCCAAGCTGAAGAAGAGGTTGAAAGCGCACTCCAGGATCTCTCCGAGAGCGTGCAGGCGCTGGAGTCGCTGGCTGCCTGGGCTAATCGGGTTACCCTTGATGAAGAAAAGCCGCCCACCAAACTCGCAGCTTCTGAGTGGCAAACTTTGCAAGAGCGGTCGGATGACGAGATCGATCTGGCGGCGAACGTTAAAGCAGAAGCGAGCGCGGCCTTGCCGCCCGATCTTTCCACAGCCCAGGCGAAGTTCCCCGCGCTCCAGAACGATGCGATTGTCCGTATCTCGCGGCAACCCTCCCGCGGGCCCGCCACCGCCCTTCGATGCACGCAAGAGATATGGCGGCTCGGATTGGCGTCCCGCAGCGGCCGCCGCATCGAACGAATCGTAACCCTGATTGCGATCGACTCTAAGACCGGGATCCAGAGAGTCTTAGGCGTGGGTACCCAATACTACAGCGTCGGCCCCCATGATGTCCTCGAGGAAATCTTCGATGAATTCTCGGCGCAGGAAGTCAGTCTCAGGAGCATCCAGCCCTAGCGCACCAGCGTTTCGTTACCTCGCAAGACGAATGCGATGACGCGAAGGTGGTGCACGCTACGACAACTACATAGGTGGAACCTCTGCAGCGTCACGCCAACCCGCGCAAGTTCGACAGGTCGGGGCAGCCAGGAAGTTGGCCATCGTGCAGAGGCCGTTCGACGGAACGTTTTTGGCTATCCATGAACAACTCGAAGCTACAACCCGGCGGTTAACCGCCCGCGCCGGAGCGCGCGAGCAGGCCTCCGCTGGCGAATTCACATACCGCTGCGGCGATCGAACCGGGTACACCTTCTCCGTCACGATCGAAGGCTACTCCATCGCGACTCCCCAAGGCCCTCACATCTGGGGCGTCGAGAAGCTGGCCGTCTACCTCTCCGATCGATCCACGGTGGACATTGCCCGATACGTGATGAACGCGATGATCGCATCGTTCAAAGTCGACCCCCGGTGGCAAGCCAATTACGACAGCCAGGTTCAGTCCACCGCGTCCGCGTTGATGGAGGTTAGTAATCGAATTACGCAAGCATCCATGCAAACGGCGCAGCAGTCGATGGAGCAGAACATGAAGATGGTTCAGGAACGCCAGCGCATGTTCGACCAGATGAACAAAGGCATGATGTCGAGCTACCAACGGCAGCAGGCCAGCCAGGATGCCCTGCGGCAGCGTAGGTCCGATATAACGCTGGGGCAGATCCACGGCTGCGACGATCTGGGAAACTGCCAGACTGTGTCCAACGACTACCAGAACTATTGGACTAAGGATGGGAGGACGGTTGTAGGCGGACCATCCGACGGGAAACCTCCGAACCACGACCCCCAGTACCGTAAGTGGACCCCCGACTACCGAGGAACCCTCGCACAGCGATCAGTGGCAGCGGCCCGCCGTGGTCCACGGAATTTCCGCGGAACCGCGGTAGGGGGCCGCTCCGCTATGTTGTGTTCCCGAATGGTCAAACAACTGAACGCACTCTTGGTCAGAGTAAGACAGGCAGCCGGCACGGAAAACAAGATATGGGTGCGGGATTTGGCCGCGCTCGGGTCCGTGTCCGCGGAGGCGCGGTGATGGCGGAATGCTCGCTAATGAATCGTCCGCGTCTTCCGGTTCATGTAGTCCATCAGCAGATACTGGCCCAGCGTGTAGGGCGTGGTGAAGTACGCCTTGCCGCGGCAGAGCTGGGTCACTTTCTGGATGAATTGCACCAAGCCGTAATCGCTGGCCAGCATGAAGGTGTTGATCAGGATGCCCTGGCGCTTGCAGCGGTTCACCTCTTCGAGCGTGCGTGAGATCACCAGCGGGTCGAGACCGAAGGCGTTGCGGTAGATGCGCCCGTCCTCGAGCGTCAACGCGCTGGGCTTGCCGTCGGTGATCATCACGATCTGCTTCATGTCTTTGCGCTCCTGCATCAGCAAGCGCTGCGCCAGGATCAGGCCGTCGCGCGTGTTGGTGTAGTAGGGACCCACCTGCACGCGCGCGAGCTCTTCGATGCGCAACTCCTCGGCCGTGTCGTGAAATAAAACGCAGCGCAGGCTATCGCCGGGGTATTGCGTGCGGATCAGATGCGCCAGCGCGAGCGCCACTTTCTTGGCCGGAGTGAAGCGGTCCTCGCCGTACAGGATCATGCTGTGGCTGCAATCGAGCATCAACACTGTCGCGCACGAGCTCTGGTACTCGCTTTGGTGCACGTGGAGGTCTTCGTACTCCAGGTTCAGCGGCAGCTTCAGGCCTTCCCGCTGCATGGCGGAAAACAGAGTCTGGCCGACGTCCAGATTCATGGTGTCGCCGAATTCATACTTCTTGGCAGCGCCGCTCGACTCGACACCGGTGGCGAGATCGCGCGTGTCGTGCGCGCCGAAGCTCGCGTGCCCGAGCGATCCCAGCAGATCCTTAAGGGTTTTGAATCCCAGGAAGTCGACGCTCTTGTCGGTAATCTTCACATCCACGCGGCCCTGGTCCCGGCCTTGCCCGCCGCTTTGAGGCTCAGTGGTGATGTAGCCTTCGTCCACCAGTTTCTGCACCAGGCGACTCAACATCTGGTCCAGCTCTTCCTGGCTCATGTTCTCCAGGCTCTGGCGGATTTGTTCGGCTCGTTCCTGATCTAGAAAATCGCCGCGGGCCAGCGCCTCTTCGATGGCGCGTTTCAGGTCTTCGAGCGTGTTCTGATTGAACTCGCTGAACTGCATGTAGGGATTGTCGAACCCGCTTTGCAGGAAGAAGTCCGCGAGAGCGCGCAGAAGGTCCTCGGCGCTGAGGCCGAAATCGTCGCCGGTGTACCGTCCGTAGAGGACAGATTTCATGACTTGGGGACTCCTGAGAACGCTTCCGCAACCTGAAATTGTCGATCCGGGGCTGCCAGCGGATTCACGCTTTCTCCCTCGTTATAGGCGGTGATCGTACGGTACTGCCCGCCCTGAGGATCGCGATGCACGATCAGCCGGCGTCGGGGGATGTCGGCGACCCAATACTCTGCAATGCCGGCGCGGGCGTAGAGCGCGGCTTTGGTGGATCGATCGAAGTTCACCGTCGAGTCCGAAACTTCGACGGCCAGACGAAGATCCCCGGGGCCGGGATTCACGTAGAATTCTCGCCAGGGTCGAGTAAGAACAATAAGGTCTGGTTCTGGTTCGCTGGTCGGGACGTCCTGTGGAGCGACATCGATGGGTCTTTCCGGGACCACATACTCTCGGCCGAATGCGTCCTGTAGCCAAATCATGACCGCCATCAGCACGTTCGTGTGCGGGGGTTTCTTGCCCATCCTGTTGATCAGTTCTCCTTCGATCAGCTCGATATGCCGCAGGTCCGGCGATTCCAACCAGCCGAGCAGGGCACACTCCGCGCGCGTCCACCGCTTTCGAGGCGGTTGCGGGGATTCCGGACTAGAGAGCGTTTCCGTGACAACAGTGGGCACTTACTGATAATTCCTTTTCGCTGCTTTTTTGGAATCGTCCGGGCCGGATTCGCGGCGGCGCACTTCCGCGGTGAAGCCCACCTCTTCGTTGCGGCTGATGCGGCGGTGGGCGTACAGTCCTTCCAGGATAAACTCGGCGGCGGCGGCGCGGATGGCGTCCGGTTCGCTCGCGCCCAGGCCGAGCAGTTTGGTTTTTTCGAGCAGGCCTTGAATGTGCGCGAGATCCTTCAGCATCTGCCGCGCGGTCGCGGTTTCGTCCAGCTTGAGCGCGCCTCCCAGATCGAACCACTGCACCACCGAAGAGAAGCTCTCGCCTTCGAAGACTCGCGTGTAGACCTTGCCGACGGCTAAGCGGATCAACTCCCGCGCCACGGCGTCGCCGCCTTTGAGTTCACCCTCGTACTCCAGTTCGAGCTTGCCGGTGATGGAGGGCAGCGCGGCGTAAATGTCCAGCACGCGCGGGACGGCGACGCTTTCGCCGGCCGTGAGCGCGCGGCGCTCGGCATTGGAGATTACGTTCTCCAGCACGGAAATCGGCAGGCGCTGGCTGACGCCGCTGCGCTTGTCGACCCGCTTGTCGTCGCGGGCGCTGAAGGCCAGTTGCTCGATAGTCTCGCGGATGTAGTCCGGCACGCGAATCTCCACCGGGGTGGTGCGTTTGTGCCAGGCTTCCTGATGTGTGATGGCCATGCCGTGATCGAGCGTGGCGGGATAGTGCGTGCGGATCTCGCTGCCGATGCGGTCCTTGAGCGGCGTGATGATCTTCCCGCGGGCGGTGTAATCTTCCGGGTTGGCGGTAAACACGAGCAACAGGTCCAGCGGCAGGCGCACCGGATAGCCTTTAATCTGCACGTCGCCTTCCTGCATGATGTTGAACAAGCCTACCTGAATCTTTCCCGCTAGATCGGGCAGTTCATTGATGGCGAACACGCCACGGTTGGCGCGGGGCAGGAGCCCGTAGTGTACGGTAAGCTCGTCCGCGATGTTTTGTCCAGTGCGCGCGGCCTTGATGGGATCGATGTCTCCGATCATATCCGCGATGGTCACGTCGGGTGTGGCCAGTTTCTCGACGTACCGCTCCTCGCGAGAAAGCCAGGCGATGGGCGTCGCGTCGCCCATTTCGGCGACCAGCGCGCGGCAGCGCTTACAGATCGGCGCGAAGGGACTGTCGCGGATCTCGCATCCGGCGACGTAGGGAAGATGCTCGTCGAACAGGCTTACCAGCATGCGGATCAACTTAGTCTTGGCTTGGCCGCGCAGGCCGAGCAAGATAAAGTTGTGCCGTGACAACACGGCATTGATCACCTGCGGCACCACGGTATCTTCGTATCCGACGATGCCGGAAAACAGCGTTTCGCGACGCTGCAGCTTGCAGATCAGATTCTCGCGCAGCTCGTCTTTTACGCCGCGCTGGTGGCCCTCTCCGTAACTCTTGTGAACGCGCAACGAGCCAAGGGTATCGGGAAGGGCGGCGGAAGATTTCATCAGGCAGGGCTCCCTATCGGGATTGTAGCAATTTACTGACGTACCCAACCGACTCGCACGGTGCTCCCGCGCTTTTGCGCCGCTCCGCTTGTCGGCGCGCTCAACGGACTTACGCCTGCGCGCTGCTTTTGCTATGCTCAACCCAATGCCGGCGCGATAGGGCGCGCCCGCTTGCTTTCGAAATCCGATGTCACAGGATCTTCCCGAACAGGAATATCGCAGATTCTGGCAACGCCTGCAGGCCATCGGCCTGAACGCCTACGAAGCCCGCTCGTACCTGGTGCTGGTGGGGCATCCGCGATTCAAGGCGCTGGAACTGGCCTCCCGGGCGCACGTGCCGCGCCAGAAAATCTACGAAGTGCTGGACAGCCTGGTGGAAAAAGGCTTCGCGCAAGTAGTACAGGAACGCACCAAATTATTTTCGGCCATTCCTCCGGATCAAGCGGTCCCGTCCTATCTGGCGCGCCGCAACATGGCGCTGCAGATGGAGCTGGCGGACCAGACCAGGACAGCGAACAGCATGGTCGAGGAGTTGATGGCCTCCTACGCGCTGGGCCAGGGCGGACGCGGCACGCTGGATTATCTGCGCATCGTGAGCGATCCGCTGCAGGCGGCCGCGCAGTTCCGCAAACTGCTCGGCGAAGCCCAGCGCGAGTACTTAGAGTTCTCGCGGCCGCCGTACGCCGCCGATCCTCTGGACGCGGCGCAAGTGATCGATGCGTGCCGGCGGGGCGTACACTGCCGCGTGCTGGTGGAGCAGGGCACGCTGGACGCCGCGCACCAGCGCTTTCTCAATGACTATGCGCACGCGGGCATCGTAGTCCGGCAGATCGAAAAGGTGCCGCTCAAGATGGCCGTGATGGACGAACGGCACGGCCTGCTGGCGCTAGTGGACCCGGTGATCACCAAGCCCGCGTGGACTTCGCTGGTGTTCCACCACGAGGGCATGGCCGAGGCGATGCGGAGCTTGTTCGAGGACTACTGGCGCCACGCGTCCGCGTCCACTTCCACGTCCGTTAGCGGCGGGCCGGTGGGCGCGGCGCCGAAGCTGGCCGGGGGTTCCGGCAAACCGTAACGCCGGGCCAGATCACTGGCCAGAAATGCCTCCCAACTGGGATAGAGCTGCGCCTCCAGCCCGGCTGCAAGGGCGCCTTCGATATTGCGCGGGCGATCGTCGAGAAACAGCGCCTTGCTTCCGCTGACGCCCAGACCGGCCAGAGCATGCTCATAGATTTCGTGCTGCGGCTTGACCAGGCCCAACTCGTACGAGAACGTGAGATGGTCGAAATGTTCCAGGAATCCCGGCCGGGCGCGCAGGGCCTCGCCGAGGGGGCGCGGCAGATTGGATAGAATCGCGGTGGCGAAGCCGCAGTCGTGAAGCTGGCGCACCCACGCCAGAACGCGGCCGTCCAGGCGGCTCCAGAATTCGATGTCGAGGTGTCCGAGCGCGCCAGCGGCGTCGGCCAGCGGAGATCCCACCAACTCGGCCACTTCTCGCCAATAGGCACCCGGCGACAAGCGTCCGGCGTCGTACTCCAGACGATTAGCCCAGAAGGCGCGGTCGAAATCGGCCACGGAGACACCGGCCATCTGCGCGGCCCGCGCGATTTGTTCAGGAGTTGGTTGGAAGCAGAGCACCCCGCCGAAATCGAAGATGACGGCCCTAATTGTAGTCATCGGCGGACGCCACAGGCGGAACGTTAGCCGCGAGTCCCAGCGGCGCCGCCGGCGGCCTTCTCTTCGCGCCGCGTGCGGATTTCTCGCACGGCGTAGATGCGGCGGCCCTGGCTCTCAAAATACGTGCGCGTCATCACCTCGCCGAGCAGGCCGGTGCAGAACAGGATCACGCCGGTCACCAGCGCCAGAGCGCCCACCAACATCAGAGGCCCGTGGGCTTGAATGATGTCGATACCGGTGGCGATCTTGGTAACAGCTAGCCAGCTCAGAATCGCGCCGCCGCCGCTCGCGCTGAGCAGGCCCCACTTGCCGAAAAAATGCATGGGGCGGGTGAAATACTTCAGCAGGAACCAAATGGTGAAGATGTCGAACATTACGCGGAAGGTCCGGCCCAGCCCGTAGTGCGAACCGCCCGAGGACCGCGGCTGGTTCTGGATGGGCACTTCCACCACCCGAGCGCCATAGAACGACGCCAGGGCGGGGATGAAGCGGTGCAGTTCGCCGTACAGATTCACGTCTTTGAGAATCTCGGCGCGGTAGGCTTTGAAGGTGGTGCCGAAATCGCGCAGATCCACTTTCGAGACGCGGGCCATCATCCAGTTGGCGATGCGCGACGGAATCTTGCGCGTCATGGCGTTGTCCAGCCGATTCTTGCGCCAACCACTTGCGATGTCGTAGCCTTGATCGATTTTTTCGAGCAGCAGCGGAATGTCTTCCGGAGCGTGCTGCAAATCGCCGTCGAGCGAAATGATGATGTTGCCCTGCGACTCATCGAAGCCCGCGGCCAGCGCCGCCGTTTGTCCGAAGTTGCGTCGCAGACGGACCACTTTCAGCCGTCCGTCGGTCTCGACCAGGTTGGCCAGCAGATCGAAACTTCGGTCGGTGGAAGCGTCGTCGACAAAGATGATTTCGTAGGGACGGCGGATCTTTTCCATCACCACGGTCAAGCGATCGTACAGCGGAAGAATCGAGGGCTCTTCGTTGTGGATCGGAATGACGATCGAAATCGTGGCCACTTCGTCTAAGGATAGCAGTTTCGCGGCTCCAGCTAGCGTTGCGGCAAACCGGTGGATTGAACGAAATGCGCGAATCCCCGCAGGAATTCGCGTAACTGGTTGCGCACCGCTTCGTCAACCAATTCGCCAGACTCGTTAAAGACGTGACCGGCGCGCGATACCAGCAGGCGTCCTCCGAACCACGGCCGTGTACCGAGCGTTCGCAGGGTGGGCAGCCAGGAAGTTTGGGAAAGCAACGTCCCGAAGGGTCCGGGCGAAGCGCCGATCACTGCGACCGGGCGGTTTCCGAATACCTTGGCGATATCGGCCGAGGGGCGCGACATCCAATCGATAGCGTTCTTAAAAACACCCGGAATTCCGTTGTTATATTCCGGCGTAACCAGCAGGAGTCCGTCGCTGGCGATCACCCGCGCCTTCAGATCCTGGACCGCTTGCGGCAGGCCTTCGCTGGCTTCTACATCGCCATCGTAAAGCGGAATACTGCGGATGGAGGCGATTTCGAGTTCCGTTCCAACCTCCACCAGCGGCACCGCCGCATTCAAGAGCGCGGTGTTATAGGACCCGCGCCGCAGACTGCCGGAAATTCCGAGAATGCGTGGCAATAGACACTCCTGATTTACTGCAAGTGTCCCATTTTTCCGGCCTTGTAGTCTTCGATGGCCTGCCGCAGCTCGGCCTGAGTGTTCATCACGAAAGGACCGTGGCTGGCCACAGGCTCGTTGATGGGCTCGCCGCCGAGCACCAGGAGGAGCGAATGCTCTTTAGCCGTCAGCGATACCGCGGTGCCCGTCGGGCTCAGCACAGCCAGTTGCGCCTCTCCCTCAAGCTGTTTGGCGTTGACCGTTACGTCGCCCCCGAGTAAAACGATCGCCGTGTTGTGCCCCTCCGGGAGATTCAGTTCGGCTGTGCTGCCAGGGTTCATGCGGAGGTCGAAGAGATTCACCGGTGTGAATGTTTTGGCCGGACCTGCGATTCCGTTCAGCTCTCCCGCAATCACGCGCGCGAATGCGCCCGGGCCGAGGTCGACGGTCGGGATCTGATCGCTCACAATGCTCTGGTAGCGCGGTGCCGTCATCTTATACGCCTTGGGAAGATTCACCCACAGTTGCACCATCTCAAAGGCGCCGCCACGCTGCGCGAACTCGCGCTCATGCTTTTCTTCGTGCACCACACCGGAGGCCGCCGTCATCCACTGGACATCGCCGGGACGGATAGTGCCGGAGTTGCCGCCGGAGTCACGGTGATCCACCGCGCCCTGATACGCGATGGTGACGGTTTCAAAGCCGCGATGCGGATGCTCGCCGACACCGCGGGGTTGGTTGGCGGGCGGGAAGTAGGCTGGACCGGCGTAATCCAGCAACAGGAACGGGCTCACCTGCTTCACGCCGTTGGATGGGAACAGATTGCGCACCGGGAAGCCGTCGCCCACGAAGTGATTGGAACCTGGTCCATAAACGCCGAGCACTTCTTTCGTTGTGGTTTTGGTCGTTGCCATGTCGATTTTCCTTGTTTCTCATCTTTGGATGCTCGGCATCAAATAACGATTCAAGACGGCGACTTTCGGACCATTCCCCGCATCTCTTCAACAGATCACGAATATGGAAGGAGCCGTCACAGTGACCACAATCCGCGCAATCGCATCGACCATGCTGTTCGCGTCGTTCGGGCTAGCTCAAGCCCCTCCCTCGGCGACACTGGGCGCCTTGGAACTACGCAACGCCCCGCTTGCGTCCGTGATTGACGGGCTGGTTAGGCAACTTGGAATCAACGTTGTCCTGGACACAAGAGTGGCGACCGGCGTGTCAGTCACCACTTACGGCGACAGCCGCGGGGCGGATGCGCGGGATGTCCTCGATCTCATCTTGCAGAGCAGCGGCGCGACGATGCTTGAGACGGTGGGTGACGGCGACGCTAAAGGCCCGGTATCTCGAATCATTCAGCGGACTTTAGGACCTGGGGGACGGGATCAGACTTCGCTCCACTTGGTCTTCGAAAAGGACATGCCGGCCAACACTTGGGCTCAACTTATCCGGCGGCTCGCCAGCCAGGAACCGGTGGAAGTTGTTCGCAATTCCTCTTCCAGCCTTCTTATGATTCGTAGTACGCCCTCCATCCGCTAGCGAGGGCTGGTAGACTCGACCTTGTACGGAGCTGAGCGGATGACGAAGTACAACATTGCGCAGGTCAACATTGCTCGAATGAAGGCCCCGCTCGAAAACCCTCTGATGGCGCGATTCGCCGCCCGCATCGACGAAATCAACGCTCTCGCCGATGGCAGCCCGGGCTTCGTTTGGCGTCTCGATAGTTCCGGAGGAAACGCTACCTACCTGCGGCCCTACGATGACGATCGAATCCTCTTCAACATGTCGGTTTGGGAGACGGTCGAATCGCTGCGGCACTATGTTTACCGCACGGCTCATGTGGAACTGTTTCGGCAACGGCACGAGTGGTTCGAGACGTTTGCCGGCGCTTACGCCGCGTTGTGGTGGGTGCCGGCTGGACACATCCCGGGCGTCGACGAGGCCAAGAAACGCCTCGCGCACTTGAACGCGCATGGTCCGACGCAGTTCGCATTTACCTTTAAAACGATTCTTCAGCCCGATGAGGAATTCCAGCAAGGGATTGACTGGTCATCCTTCCAACCGTGTCCGGCGCTTTAGGCCATCAAGGCTTTTTCGGATTGGATTTCGGGTCTTTTCCCTCCAGATTCTCCGGGTTCTCGGCGAGGGACGCGGAGCAGCGCGCGGCTGGCTCGCGGCAAAGCAGTCGCTTAAAGACTCTACTACTCGGCATTCGCCTGCGGGCTGGGCTCTGCAGTGAGATCGGTTACCTTGTGTCCAAGTGCGCGCCACCGGCCCACGACGTAGTCCTTAAACCCAGGTACCGGCTGAGACTCGCACGCGCCGATTGGGGCCAACTCATCGCCGACCTTCGTGAGCATTACACTGCCGATATCAAGGACGTTGTCCTGCGCGGTTAAGAACTCAACCTCGACACCCTGATTGAACTAGCTCAGCGCAATTTTTTCGGGCTGTCTTGTTAGGAAGAGATGCTGCGCGGTGTCAAAGGAGATCAGCCCTATACTTTCCAAGTTCTTAAGATCAGTAAACGTAAGTTTACCCTGATATATCGGTTGCTCGATATCGAAAACGAATGCTACGTAGTCGTTTCCGTAATATCGCCATGAGAAACAACACAGCCGCTGAAATAGCTCGGCGTCGCGTTTGTCCATTGACGACAGCATATCGACTGTGCGTTTAGAGAATCGGCCAGGCGAGTTCGCCTCACCCGCTAAGACCTTGGACCACAGTAACTGCATCTCCTCATCCGAGATCAGGCGGCATTTGTCAAAGAAGTTTGTGATCCAATCCGTTTCGATCTCCTCAGGACGCGCCGTCTCCTCGATTTCAGGAAGGGCTTTTGAGGTGATCGATTCGATGTTGTGCTGCTTATTAGCTTCTTCCACCAGAAACCGACTAAGTGCCCGATGTTGAAGCTCTGTGATATCGATTTGAGCCGCCGCGCGAACTTCCGCTGCTTGCGCTTCTGCCTGCGCCACCCGGCGAATCTGCCAAGGCCGAAAAATACCGCCGATCGCGTCCGATATCCTCTCAATTAGGACAGTCGCCGGCTTGGTAAGTTCGCCTAAGTTGACGAGATCAGCCATGAATCTTATGTTACTCTTTCTTCGGATCTTTTCCCGGCAGATTCTCCGGGTTCTCGTGGACGCGGGCGCGGAAAGCCGAGTTCATGCCCGCGGCCAGGGACACGATGCCGTCGTCACCGTATTTCTCGCGGATTTTGTCGACGGCGCCGAGGGCCCGGCGCCAGCTCGCGGTGCGCGGTTCGTCGATCAAGCTGGTCTGGCCTTCGTGGGCTTCGAGGGACTGCGCGTAGACTCCCAGCAGGCGGATGAGTTTGCCGTTCCATGCTCCATGGAACAGCGCGCGCGCTGCGACGGCTAGTTCGGTGTCGATCTGGGTGGCGTGGTCGAGCGTGCGGGCGCGCGTGAATGTGGAGAAATCGGAATAGCGCAACTTGATCTGGAGGGTGCGAGCGTACAGGCGATGATCGCGCAGGCGGCGCGCTACCATCTCCGAGAGGCGGATCAGGATTCCATCGAGCGCCTGGGGGTCGCGCGTGTCTTCCATGAAGGTATGCTCGTGGCTGATGGACTTCGGCTCCAGGCCCTCGCCGATTTCTTCGTCAAACCAGCCTCCGGCGTCCTGGCCGTGCGATTTGCCTGCCAGCGCCAGACCCCATTTGCCGAAGCGCTCTTCGAGAAACACCGGATCGAGCGAGGCCAGGTCGCCCACTTTGCGGATGCCGCAGGCGTGCAAGTTGCGCTCGGTCACCTTGCCTACGCCGGGGATCTTGCGCACATCCAGCGGGGCCAGGAAATTCGCCTCCTGACCAGGCACGATCCAGAGCACTCCATTAGGCTTGGCTTGATCCGAGGCGACCTTGGCCACCATGCGCGCGGCGGCGATGCCGATGGAACAATTCAAGGCGGTTTTGTCGTGGACGGCCTGGTGCAGTTTGTGGGCGGCTTCGAGCGGCGAGCCCAGCAGGCGGCGCGAACCGGTGAGATCGAGGTAGGCTTCGTCGATCGAGGCCATTTCGACACGGGGCGAGAACTGCTGCAGCACCTCATAGACGCGGTGGGAGTACTCGCTGTAGCGCTCGCGATGGCCTTCGACGAAGATGGCTTGGGGGCAGAGTTTGTACGCCGTGCGGAGCGGCATGGCGGAGTGAACTCCGAACTTGCGCGCGGCGTAGGAGGCGGCCGAGACCACGCCGCGCTGGTTGGGACGGCCGCCGACAACAACCGGCTGGCCCTTGAGCGACGGGTCGAACAGCTCTTCGACCGAGACGAAGAACGCGTCCATGTCGAGGTGGAAGAACGTGCGGGTCTCCGGTGTCATGGCCGCTGGCGTCACGGCCTTCGGTGCCGCCGTCTCCGGTGTCGCGGATTCCGGATTCACGGCCGGCGCGCGGTCATCACGCGCGGGAGGCCCGCCAGGTCCGTTCGCATCTCGACTTCTGTCCACGACGCCAGCATAGCGCCGACCGCTTCGTTGGTGGCGTAGCCGATTTCCAGGATCAACCGGCCTCTGGGGGCGAGTACTCGCTGGGCTTCGGGAATCAGGCGGCGATAGACTTCCAGGCCGTCCTCTCCGCCGTACAGGGCGACCGCGGGTTCGTGATCCCGCACCTCGCGCTGCAGGTTGGCCCGGTCTGTCGAAGGGACGTAGGGCGGGTTGGACACGACCAAGTCGAAGGACCGCTCCGGGAAGCACGCGGCGAGATCGGCGACCACGAAGTTGACGCGTGCGCATAACCGGAAGGCGTTCGCGGCGGCGATGCGCACCGCGGCGGAGGAGATGTCGGCGGCGGTCACACGAGCTGCTGCGAGCTCGAGCGCCAGCGTCACGGCGATCGCGCCTGAGCCTGCGCCGATGTCCAGGATGTTCTGCGCGTTGTGGGCGAGTTCGAGTGCGGCTTCGATGACGTGTTCGGTTTCCGGGCGCGGGATAAGGACGTCGGGCGTCACGCGGAAGTCGCGGCCGTAGAACTCCTGGCGGCCGGTGACGTACTGCGTCGGCGCGCCGTTCAGGCGCTGGTGCAGATAGCGGCCGTAGTGAACCCACCAGACTTCGCGCAGCTCTTCATTGGAGTGCGCGTAGAGCCACGTGCGCTCGCATCCGATGGCGTGCGCCAGGAGGACCTCGGCGGTCAGGCGGGGGACGGAGATGCGGGCGTCGTCGAGGAGTCTGGCGCCTTGGGTCAGGGCTTGGGCGATGGTGAGCACGGGAAGTCCACAGGCTGAAACCTGTGCTACCTACGCGGCTTCGACCTGCTCTTTCAGTTTCTCGGACTGATCGTTGGCGATGAGCGCTTCAATGATGGGCTCGATCTTGCCTTCCATCACCAGGTTGAGTTGATGCAGGGTCAAGCCGATGCGGTGATCGGTCACGCGATTTTGGGGGAAGTTGTAGGTGCGGATCTTCTCGCTGCGATCGCCCGAGCCGACCATGCTGCGGCGTTCCGCTCCGATCTTTTGCTGCTGCTTTTCGAGCTCGATTTCGTACAGGCGGGAGCGCAGCACGCGCTCCGCCTTGGCGCGATTCTTGATCTGCGATTTTTCGTCCTGGCAGGAGACCACCACGCCGGTAGGCAAGTGGGTGAGGCGCACGGCCGAGTAGGTGGTGTTGACGCTCTGGCCGCCGGGCCCGGAGGAGCAGAAGGTGTCGATGCGGACGTCCTTGGGCTCCAGCTTGATTTCGACTTCGTCGGCTTCCGGCAGCACGGCCACCGTCACCGCGGACGTATGGACGCGCCCCTGCTGCTCGGTCGCGGGAACACGCTGCACGCGGTGGACGCCGCTTTCGTATTTAAGCTGGCTATACACCCGGTCGCCGCTGATCAGGGCGATCACTTCCTTGAGGCCGCCCACATCGGAGTCGCTCGCGGAGGTGACTTCCACTTTCCAGCGGCGCGTTTCGGCGAAGCGCGAATACATGCGAAAGATTTCGCCGGCGAACAGCGTGGCCTCATCGCCGCCGGTGCCGGCGCGGATTTCGAGCACGATGTTCTTGTCGTCGTTGGGATCTTTGGGCAGCAGCAGGAGCTTAAGCTCTTGCTCAAGCTGCTCCAGTTTCGGCTTCAATTCGAGCATCTCGGCCAGGGCCATCTCGGCCAGCTCGGAGTCGGACTGCATACTGCGGGCTTCCTCGAGGTGGTGGTTCACCGCCTTCCACTCGCGGTATTTGGCGACGACTTCTTGCATGTCGCGCTGGGACTTGGCGACCTTGCGATACTGCGCCGGATCGTTGATGAGGACGGGGTCGGCCATCTGCGCCGTCAAATCCTCATAGCGTCGCTCGAGATCGTCGAGCCTGTGTTGAAATTGCATTTTCGTGAACGGGGCTTAGGCGATGACCAGTTGCCCGCCCTGCTTGGCTTCGAGGGCCATAGCGCCTTCGAGCGCGTGAATCGCGACGGCGGCCTGCGTGTCGTCCGGAGGCTTGGTGGTGATGCGCTGCAGCCACAGGCCGGGCGCGGTGAGGGCTCCCATGAAGGTCCCCTGGCGCTTGGCGGCGAAGCGGATCACTTCGTAACTGAGGCCGGAGATGGGCAGCAGCAGAGCGATGCGCACGGCGAGTTTGAGCCAGAAACCGTCCACGGGAACCAGTGCGTAGACGATCATGGCGAGGGCGAAGACGACCAGGATAAAGCTCGTCCCGCAGCGCGGATGGAAGGTCACAAATTTCTGCGCGTTTTCGACTGTGACGGGCTTGCCGGATTCGTAATTGAAGACTACTTTATGCTCGGCGCCATGATACTCAAAAACGCGGCGGATGTCCGGCATCAGCGAGATCGCAAACATGTACGCCAACAGGATCGCCATACGGATGAGGCCGTCGGTCATGTTGGTGGCAAAGCGGCTGGAGAGCGCCGGGACAACGTGGCCAATCTGGGTGGCCAGGAGCAGGGGCAGGAATTTGAAGACCGCGATCATCATTATTACCGAAAAGAAGATCGCGCCGAACATCATGCGGGACGTGAGTTCGGGCGCGCTCTGCTCTTCCGCCAGCGCCGCGTTGGCGGAGAAGTACAGCGCCTTGGTGCCCAGCGTCATGGCCTGTCCAAGGGTGCCGATGCCGCGCAGGATGGGGAACTTGAGCCACGGATATTTTTCCGACATCCTCGCTATGGGTTTTTGCTCCGTGACCAGCGAGCCGTCGGGCTTGCGCACGGCGACACAATAACTGTGTGGGGCGCGCATCATCACGCCTTCCATCACGGCTTGGCCGCCGACTAAGGTTTCCTCGCCGCTTTCGAGCAGCGGCAACATTTGTATATGGGCGGAGAGGCGCAGAAATCGCGACAGGGTCACAGTGGAGCTCCGGTTACATTATAGCGTCCGTCGGCAAATTGCGGGCTGCGGGGAGGGGCGGTTGGGTTGGCTCCCGCATTTGTCCGGGAACCGGGATGGCCGATTGACAATCGGCCGCAGGTTGCCAACTGTTGCCAACCTGCCCCACACGGACGATGGCTCGGGTTCGTTTTATACTTGGGGGAACCGTTGAACAATCAGGTGTTTACCGGGAATCCTGGGCTGGTTGGGACGGCGCGGGCTTCGGGAGTGGGTACCGATGTGCCTTGGTCACACCACATATGCGGAAGGTGGACATTTTTCGCCTGGTGTTCGCGGCTGGGACCATTAGCCCGAGAACCGTGATGTGAGCCATAATTGGATTACCTTGACGCGGGACGAAGCTATTCAAGAGATCGCACGGCGGCTGGTCGAGTACTACCGGCCGGAGCGTATCTATCTTTTCGGCTCGGCGGCGCGTGGGGACTGTGGCCCGGATAGCGATCTGGACTTCTGCGTGGTGGTTCCCGACGATGCCCCGGAGGAGTTGCTTCGCAGCGGTGAGATCTACAGCAAGCTCCGCGGCATGGGTTATTCCAAGGACGTCGTTCCGTGGCGCCGCAGCGATTTTGACGCTCGGGCGGAGCATGTAGTTGCATCGCTACCCGCTACCATCATCCGCGAAGGCCGCCTTCTCTATGACGCCCGAACAGTTGCGGCTTGAGGCAACGCGCGCGTGGTTCGACCGGGCTCGGCATGACCTGCGGTCAGCCAAGTTGCTCATCGCCGGAGAAGAGTATGCCGAGGCACTGTTCCATTGCCAGCAAGCCGCCGAAAAAGCTGTGAAGGGTTTCCTGACCTTTCATCAGAGGCCATTTGCAAAGACTCACGACTTGAGCGAGCTTAGCCCGGACTGCTTGGCGATCGACGGCTCGCTCGCACCGGTCCTTATGGAAGCCGATGTGCTAACGCAATATGCCTGGAGGTTTCGGTATCCGGGCGCTCCCTACGAGCCGGGTGCGGCCGAAGCTGCCGAGGGGCAGGGCTGAGATGGCCGTTCGCGAGATTGGGACTCGAGTGCCTGGGGCGATTTGACGTGGGCCGCTTGCTACGCGCCGAATAGGTTCCGGATCACGCGCTGGAGGCTGCTGACCGAACCGCGCGGGCGACGCATTCATCGCAGATGTAGGAGCGTCGCTTGGCCGGGGGAGAAGAAATCAGCGTTTTCACAGCATCCTGAATCTTGCCGCAAAAGGAACAGCGCAGGACGGTGGAATCGGCGCCCGGCTTTACTCCGCTGGATGGCATCGGCCCGTCGGAGAGAACCGAATTGCACACCGCAATGCATTCCGAGCAGATATAGGAGCGCGGAGGGTCCTCGGGCGAAGGGAACAAGGTTCTAATCGCATCCAGATAGCACAAGCAAAACGAACACTGCGGGACCGCGGAACCAGAGCCCTTCATGGTCATCTCCACGAGACGCTTCATCTTACCGCCGTCGAGGGCAGCCACCGGCAGTACCCTAGAGGAATGAAACTATCCGATCTCGCCGCGGCGCTGCAGGTGGAGCTGCGCGGCGACGGGGCTATCGAGATCACCGGCGTTGCCGGCATGGAGCAGGCTGGGCCAACGCAGCTCACCTTTCTGGCGAATCCCAAGTATGCGCACAAGGTCCGGTCGACGCGGGCGGGCGCGGTGCTGGTGACCCAGCCCCTGGATGGCCTGGCCGCGGCGCAGTTGATTTCCGCCAATCCTTACTTGGACCATGCGCGGGCGCTGGCCTTGTTCTACCAGCCGCCACGTCCGGCGCCGGGCGTGCATCCGTCCGCCTGTGTGGCGCCCACCGCGCAAATTGGCGAGAACGCCTCCATCGGCGCCTTCGCGGTGGTGGGGGACAACGTTAGCATCGGGCGCAACGCGGTGTTGCGTCCGCACGTGGTGGTGTATGAGGGCGCCGTGATCGGCGACGATTTTTACGCACACTCGCACGTGGTGGTGCGCGAGTTCTGCCGCATCGGCCACCGCGTGACGCTACAAAACGGAGTGGTGGTGGGCGGCGATGGATTCGGCTTTGCCAAGCGAGCCGATGGAACGCACGCCAAGATCGTGCAGAGCGGCGTCACGGTGATCGAGGACGATGTCGAGATCCAGACTCTGAGTTCGGTCGACCGCGCCTCGATGGGGGAGACGCGCGTGCGGCGCGGGGCGAAGATCGACAGTCTGGTGCAGATCGGCCACGCGTGCGTCGTGGGCGAGGACAACATCATCTGCGCGCAGACCGGACTGGCCGGGTCGAGCGTGCTTGAAAAGAACGTGCTGCTGGCCGGGCAGGTGGGCATCTCCGGGCACTTGACCATCCACGACAACGCGGTGATCTACGCGCAGAGCGGCATCGGCGGCGATGTGGCGGCGGGTGCGGTGATGAGCGGGTCGCCGGCGTTCGAGGCGCGCGAATGGCTGCGGGCGATTACCGCTTTTCCTAAACTGCCGGAGATTCTGAAGAGAATGCGACAATTGGAAAACCGCTTGGCCAAGCTCGATAGCCGCGCGACGGACCACACCCATGAATGAACCCATCAAACCCCCCGGCCATCTTCCGCTGGCCTACCGCAACGTGGAGTTCATGGATACTCCCGAAGCGCGCGCGCTGCGCATTCTGAGCGAGTATCTGTATCCTCTGTCGCACTTCCGCAAGGAAAAGATCCACGACACGATTGTGTTCTTCGGGTCAGCGCGGACGCACGAAGATAGCGACAACAAGCGCTACTACGAAGAAGCACGCGCGCTGGCCCGGAGGGTCACGGAATGGTCCAACAGCCTGTCGAACTCGACGCGCCATTTCGTGATCTGCAGCGGCGGCGGACCCGGCATCATGGAAGCGGCCAATCGCGGCGCGGCCGAAGCCGGCGGCAAGACCATCGGCCTGAACATCGGCCTGCCGTTCGAGCAGCGGCCCAATCCGTGGATCACGCCGGATCTCAACTTCGAGTTCCACTACTTCTTCATGCGCAAATTCTGGTTCGCCTACCTCGCCAAGGCGCTGGTGGTGTTTCCAGGCGGCTTCGGGACGCTGGACGAGCTGACCGAAATCCTGACGCTGGTGCAGACACAGAAGCTGGTGAAGAAGATCGTGGTGGTGCTGTACGGAACTTCATTTTGGAAAGAAGTTTTGAACTTCGACGCACTGGTACGCCACGGCATGATCGCCGAAGAGGATCTGGAGCTGTTCCAGTTCGCCGACGATGTGGAAACGGCGTTCAAGGTTCTCGAGGGCGGGCTGACGAAGTACTATCTGGAGCCCGACAAGGAGTCTCCGGCTATAGCTAAGTCGAGAGTGTAGGGCGTTATCAGTGCCAGTTACCGCTCCCTCACGGTCGCGGCTCGGTAGGATCCGTAATGCGATCGCCATTGCCGGACGCACCGGCATCGCGTTCGCGGTGTTCGCCGCGGCTTGGGCGCTGCTGAGCTGGCTGGCGCCGAACGGCCTGGCGAAGATCGCCGCGGAGGCCGGCGCGTTTCTGACGGGAACGTGGCTGGCCCTGCGCGCGCTGCGGATCGCGGCCAAGCAAGCCGTGTGGCGGCTGCGCAATCGCCTGCTGGTCACGTACCTGTTCATCGCCGTTGCGCCGATCGCCATGGTGGTGCTGCTGGCGCTGCTGAGCGGATACTCGCTGGTGTATCAACTGGCGGCGTACCTGGTCACCAGCGAGCTGGAGCGACGCAGCACCATTCTCGACTCCGCCGCGGACGCCGTCGCGAATCTGGCTCCCGAGATCCGCGCGGCGGAGATGCCCAGTGTGCTGGGCGCGTTCTCCGATCATTTTCCGGGACTGGAGGCGTTGTTGCGCCAATCCGGGCAACGCTTCCGTTATCCCGAAGGGAGCGCGATGCCGGATCCTCCGCTGGGATGGGGAACCACCGGAGCGGTGGTGCGCCGCACGGGGCGCTACTATCTGTGGAGCCATCGCGTGCTGCCCGGCCGCGCCGAGTTGACGCTAACGGTTCCGCTGACGCGCCAGTTTTTGGCTGGACTGGCTCCGAAAATGGGACGCGTCGACATCGGAGAATCGCCGCAGAGCCTGGGCTCGGGTGCGGGGCTGCGCGGCCCGTTGCCGCCGCCGGTGAACCGCTTCGATATCGAAGTGGTGTGGTTCGCCAACGGACCGGCTGCCGATTGGGACATGCCGGGCGTGACCAGCAACTCCTTGATCGCGGTGCGCACGCGCGTTTCAGCCGTGCTGGGCTCGGTGTTCAACAACACCGAGGATCAGGCGCAAGCTTTTCTGAGGATTTCAATCGTGTTGGGCATGGTGATTTTCGTCATCGTGGAAATCATTTGCGGCGTGATCGGGATCTCCATGACGCGCACCATCACATTGGCGGTGCATCGTCTGTATGAAGGCACGCAACGGGTGCTGGAAGGCGATTTTTCGTACCGCATTGAAGTGCCAAAAGCTGGGAGCGGGCCCGGCGACGACCAGCTGGCGGAGTTGAGCCATTCCTTCAACAGCATGACCGCCCATGTGGAGCAATTGCTGGCGGTGGCCAAAGAGAAGGAGCGGCTGGAGTCCGAGATCGAGATCGCGCGGCAGGTGCAGAACCAGTTGTTTCCGCGGTCGAGGCCGGAGAGCCAGGGACTGCGCCTGACCGCCCTGTGCGAGCCCGCCCGAATGGTTTCGGGAGATTATTACGACTACGCTGCGGCGGGGCCGGGACGCATCGCGATCGCCATCGCCGACGTGGCAGGGAAAGGCATCTCGGCCGCGCTGCTGATGGCCGCGCTGCAGAGTTCCTTGCGCGCGCAGTTGCAGGCGTCGCTCGAACAGGTGTCTTTTGCCGCTGCCGGTTCGGCCGCGGCTGCCGGTTCAGGCGCGGCGCCGGGCACGGAGGTGGCCGCGGGGGTTTCGACGGCCCGCGTGGTCGCCAGGATCAACCGCCAGTTGCACGAGGCGACGCCGCCGGAAAAATACGCGACGTTCTTCCTCGCGATTTACGACGAAGCCACCAGCGAACTGACCTACACCAATGCGGGCCATCTTCCGCCGCTGCTCATTCGCAGCGGCGCGCCGCCGGATAGCGCGCCACAAGAGCTGGAGGTAACCGGCACTGTCGTGGGGTTGTTCCCGTCCATCGAGTACGGCGAAAGCCGCGTGAAGCTTGGGCCCGGCGACCTGCTGGTATGCTTCACCGACGGAGCGACGGAGTCCGAGAACGCATTCGGAGAAATGTTCGGCGAAAAGCGCTTGGTAGACACGATCGTGACGAGCGCGCATTTGACCGAGGACGGCATGATCCAGGCCGCTTTGGCAGCCGTCCGCGAGTGGACTGGGGCGGGAGAACTCGCCGACGATTTCACGATACTGCTGGCCCGGCGGCTGTGAAGGCGCGAAGTTCGCCGGCTAATCCTCGACGGTGATCTTCGGTGCGGCGGACGGCGTGGCGGCGCAGGCTTGCTCCACGCGCTGGGCCAGATCGAGGAACGGCGCGGCGTGCGGGTCGCCGTCGGCGCGCGTGGTCACCGGAGCACCAGTATCGCCGCCGATGCGGACGTGCGGGTCGAGCGCCAGCTCGCCCAGGAACGGAATGCCCATTTGCTCGGCCGTGCGTTTGCCCCCACCCTGGCCGAACACGTCGATGCGTTCGCCGCTGACGGGCGCAATCAGGTAGCTCATGTTTTCGACCAGGCCGAACACCGGCACGCGCACTTGCGCGAACATATTCACGGCCTTGCGGGCGTCCTCCAGCGAAACGTCGGAAGGCGTGGTGACCACCACCGCGCCGGAGATGGCCGCGGTCTGAATCAGCGACAGGGCCACGTCGCCGGTGCCGGGCGGCAGATCGATCAGCAGATAGTCCAGCGCGCCCCATTCGACGTTGCGCAGGAACTGCTGGATCACGTTGTGCAGCATCGGCCCGCGCCACACCAGCGGCTTGTCACCGGGACTCAGGAAGCCCATCGACATGAGCTTGACGCCGTACTTTTCGATGGGAATGATGCTCTCGGCATGGCCGCGCGGGGTCTCGCGCACGCCCATCATCAGGGGGACGTTGGGACCGTACACGTCGGCGTCGAGCAGGCCCACGCGCCGGCCGGACCGCGCCAGCGCTATGGCCAAGTTGACCGCAACCGTGGTCTTGCCCACGCCGCCCTTCCCCGATCCGATGGCGACCAGGTTGTTCACGCCGAGGATGGGGGTTTTCGGCGGTTCTTGTCCTGCGGGTTGACGGGGATGCATGAAATCGATTGGTAACTCTGATGGTAACAGGGGGCGGAACTCCAGTACCTGGGTTGCGTGAGGCTTTCCGTGTTGTAGGCTCAGGCTTATGCCTGATTTCAAGGCCGCGGCGGTCCAGCGCAGAATCGAGACATGAGGATCCGTGTATTGGCGCTAGGACTCGTGTGCGCAGCTCTCTTGCCGGGCCAGGGGAAGCGCGTTAACTGGCAAGATCTATGCTTCAAGAACCCCGCGTCGCCGGTGTGCCAGGGGAACGACTATGCGGTCAAGGCTGCGCCGGGGGCGAAAAAAGATGCGCCCTCGAAAAGCGTGGTCAACAACCCGGGCTTTTCGGCGTCCCGGCCTGGCGCGCGCTCTACCGCCGTGTCCTCTGCCGGCGCGCCCGCCATGGTGGTTGTCGGCGGCATCGATTGGCGCTTCGCCGATCCTTACGCGGACGCGCTGGTGGGTATCAATTTCAGCGGGCTTTCGGCCTCACCGCTGGCCCGCAGTCTGATCGCGCAATTGGGAGCAAATCAGGGCCTGACCGCCGTGGACATGCAGAAGATCTTCGACGGCCTCGCAGGCGTCGATCAGGTGGCGGCTTCCGTTCGCGGTCAACGCATGGTGGTGATGATTACGGGCCGTGTGACCGAATCCAATCTGCCTCCGCCCGAAGCGGGCTTGAAGCTGGTGCCGCTGGCCGGAAGCGCGATCCTGGTGGGGCATGCCGAGGACGTGGATCAGGCGGCGCAACGCATCGCCATGAATGCTCCGCTGACCGAGCCGGCGCGCATGGCCGGGGAGCGCCAGACCGGCAACGAGTTTTGGGCCATGGGATCGCCCGCGCTGGCGGGTCCGCAGGCCCTGGGCACGGGGATGAAACGATTCTACGTGGCGGTCTCCATCCGCGACCGCTTTTCGAGCGACGTGGCGTTCGAGTTCAACGGAGCGCCGAACGCGAACACCCTTCAGGCACTGCAGAAGTCGCTCGGCAGTGGCGCGCTCGAAGGCAACAGCGTCCACGTGAGAACGTCTCTGGAAGCCGATCAGGTGCAGGAGACTTTCGGCCAGATTGTCGCGAGCCCGCTGGGCCAGCAACTCGGCGTTTTAGTTCAGTCGGCTAAGTATCTTCCGGTTCCCGACACGACCCGGCCGAAGCAGACCCGGCCGGTGATTTACGGCCTGGATGGCGGGCCGCGAGTGGTGGGTCAAGATCCACACCAGTAACCCGGAGTGCCCGGCGCCCTCCGCAACGGTGCGAAGTCGCACCACCCAGTCTGAACCGGTATCGAACATCCCTTGGCTCCGCAGGAACCTTCGCTCAGCGAACTTGTCGCGGAAATGTACTGAGGTTCAAGACCAGTTGCGGGCTTGACCGCGTTAAAACCGCCGCGATATATCGGACCCTATCGGCGTAAGGCGGCCCCAGCATTCCGCGCGCCGATGTGTCATCGTATTTGAGTGGGAGGCCACGTGAAACACTTTATCGTTCCTTCGATTTTATCCGCCACGGCGATGCTGCTGATGCAGCTCCCCGTGCCCGCGCGGGAGGAAGGCGGCGGCTTGGGCAAGGCTGTTGCCCCCAAAGGTCCCGCCCCCAAATTGCACGATGGCAAACCCGACTTCTCCGGCGTTTGGAGCCCGGACCGCACCTTCATCTACGACGTCAATGAGGCCTTAAAGAAGGGCGATACTCTTCCGATTCAGCCCTGGGCGCTGGAGCTCACCAAGAAGCGCCCGTCCGTCGAAGACCCCGAGGCCAACTGCCTGCCCACCGGCGTGCCGCGCATGGCGCCGTATCCCTGGAGCATCGTGCAGAGCCCCACCAACATCTATTTCCTGTTCGAAGGCAACATCCACAGCTATCGTCAGATCTTCATGGACGGACGCCAGCACTCCAAGGACCCCAATCCGAGTTGGTATGGAGAATCGATCGGACACTATGAAGGCCAAACGCTGGTGATCGATTCCATCGGGTTCAACGACAAATTCTGGTTCGATTTCGCCGGTCATCCGCACACCGAAAAGCTCCACATCATCGAGCACTACCGCCGTCCGGATCTCGGCCATCTCGAATGGGAGTCGGTGATCGACGATCCCGGCGCCTACACCAAGCCGTTCACCATGTACGGACACTCCACGCTGCAGCAGAAGACCGACCTCATGGAGTACATCTGCCAGGAGAACAACAAGGATCTGAGCCACATCGTGGGCAAAGACGCGCGCAACAAGTACGCCAAAGAAGAGGAAAAGAAGGCCAGTAAGGCCGTCTACGGCCGCTAGCGTTCTTGCATCTGAAAGCAAATGCCGCGCCGGGTGCTCGCCGCTTTCGCGACGGCGCTGTTCCTGCTGACTGGGCCTGGGACCGTCGCCGGCGTCATTCCGTGGTGGATCACGCGCTGGCGCTTGCATGCGTTAGGGCCCATTGAAATTGCGGGCGGCCTGTTGATCCTCGGCGCGCTCTGCGTACTGATAGAATCCTTCGCGCGATTCGCATGGAAGGGATTAGGCACGCCGGTACCCGTGTTCCCCACACGGCACCTGGTGGTGAGCGGCTTGTATCGTTTCGTCAGAAACCCGATGTATGTGGCCGTGGTGTCGGCGATCTTCGGACAGGCGCTGCTGTTCGACAGTCTTCCGTTAGCGGGCTACGGCGCGATTGTGTGGGTGTTCTTCCATATGTTTGTTGTGTTATACGAAGAACCAACCTTGCAGAAGACCTTTGGCGCGGAGTACGAGTCCTTTCGCGCCCACGTGCCCCGCTGGATTCCGCGGCTCACGCCATGGGCGGGGTGAGTGGCTTCTAGGACCGGCGGCCGAGTTCTCGTGCGCGAGCGTACCAAAATTCGCTCTTGCGCTGGTTCATGCGGACGCCGCGGCCAATCTCGTAAAAGTACCCAAGGTTGTGAGCAGCATCGTCGTGCCCGCGCTTCGCTGCCCGTAGATACCAACGGAATGCCTGCTTAGGATCAGGGACAACACCCTCGCCTCGACTAAAGCACACGCCGACGGAGAACTGCGCCTCGCACTCGCCAAGTTTGGCGGCCTGCAAATGTAGCTCGAAGCCCTTCCGTTGATTCTTAGGAACGCCCCATCCATATCGATAAGCCCTGCCAAGTACATGTAATGCAGTGAAGTCGCCGTGTTTAGCGGCTCTCCGAAGCCATAAGACAGCGAGGCGGTCGTCGTTGGGAACGCCCGTACCTTCGCGAAAGCAGACGCCCACGTGATACTCACCCCAAGCGCTGCCAGATTCAGCAGCAGCCATATAGTGCTGGAACGCGAGGCGCCGGTTACGTCGAGTTCCGTAGCCGTCATTGTAAACAAAGCCCAGCCACTCGTGCGCTCCGACACTTCCCAGTTCGGCCGCTTGTTTCAGGAGAGCAACTCCGGCTTTAGCGTCCTCAGCCGTGGCGGGCTGATTAAACTTGCGCCTGGCTGCTGCAAAGATGCGCATGGCTTGACGCGAGCCTCGCCTCGTCGCGGACCGCACTTTCATCGGTCCGAGCCTACTGCTTCTTGCCCTGCTGCGGAGGATTGATGACGGCTTCGTCCCAATGCTCCTTGATCAGCCCGTTCTCCATGCGCACGATGTCGTAATGGTTCCAGACGTACTCCTTGCTGGGATCGGCCGGGTCCTTGGCTTTGCGGTCCCACATCATCACCGAATACGGACCGTTAATCAGCGTGAGCACGGGAGCGTTCTTCCACTCCGGCTTGATCTCTTCCGGGGTGCGTCCAGGAACGCGGCTCATGAACGCCTTGAAGCCGTCGCGGCCTTGGGGCACGTTGGGGTTGTGCTGGATATAACCCGGGTCCATGGTCTTGTCGGCCAGCTCCAGGTGCCCGTACTGCAACATGTCCTTGAGTTCTTCGGTGCCCATCGCCAGCGTCTTCTTCTCGTCATTGGACAGTTTGCCGGTATTCCACGCCGAAGGAGGCTTGGGCGACACGCCATAGTTGACCACGGGCGACATGGCGTTGCGCTGCGCGCTATCCCAATGCTCCTGGACTTTGCCCTTCTCCAGGCGCAGAATGTCGAAGCTGTTGTGGTGATACGTCTTCGACGGATCGCGCGGATCTTTGTCTTCGCTCTCCCAGATGAGCCACACGAAGTCGCCCTTGGCGCCCATCACCACGGGCATGCGCGTCATGGTGGCGGGGATCGGATTCATGGGCTGAGGACGGCGTTTGCTGAAGTTCTCGATAAACGCCGCGCGGCCAGTGTTGATGTTGGGGTTGTGCTGGATGTAGTTCTCAGCCTGATATTTCGGGGCGAGCTCGAAGTGACCCGCGAAGATCACCTCGCGCCACCAGGTCATGACGAAGTCCAGATTCTTCTTTTCCTGGGCGCTCATGGGAGCGGTCTGCGGCGAGGTCGGCGGGTTGATCGACTCCGCGCGCGAGAGCGACCCGGCCAGAGTCAACAACGCGATCGCTCCAGCTAGGTTCACGTGTGCGAACTTCATACATCCTCCTTTGGTCCCTTGGGTGCCGTGAACATTATATGGGATTAGAATCGCAGCCGAGTGAGAAGCGCAACGCGATGCAGATTTGGTTCATCCGCGGGGAACCAAGCCGCGCCACTCGCCGCCCCAACCGCTCCTGCGAAATCGTGAGCGCATTGTGCAGATTTACGGCGCAGGGCGCCTTCATTCCGTCTTCTTCGGTGAGTAGCACCTCGGACGGCACGCCGCGAATGGCAGACGTGATCGGGGCCACAGTTACCGTGGACAGATAGGCAATCGCAGGATCGCGCGTCAGCACAAGGACGGGCCTGGTCTTGTCTGGAGGCGCAAATTGGTACAGACGCACGTCGCCTCGCGCTATTCCGCCGGCCATACCGCCTCCGCTTCCCAGATGAGCGATTCATCTTTGGATTGCGGGAGCCTGGCGTAGCCCTCGCGGTCGCGCTGCTCCAGCGCACGGATTTCCAACCTCGTAAGGTGTTCGCGAAGCGCGTCGCGTATCAAGGCGGATCGATTCCGCTTAGTCCGGCGCGCAGCCCGGTCAGCCGCCTGCAAGAGCTTCGCATCGATTACAACCTGGATCGTTTCCATATGTGGAGTCTCTTCCACAGTATACTCCACACACTCCGGATTCGAAAGTTACGATGAGGAAGCGCCAGTCAGCGGATTTCGCACCGTGATTCCAACCATGCGGCTAAAATCCCGGTCGGCGGTCCACAATTCGCGAATGCCGTGCTCCCGGCAGATGGCCGCAATGCGCGCGTCATGGACGGCTTTGCCGGAGATTTTCCCAGCCATCAGCATGGGACGCAACTCCGCCCAATGTCCTGCCAACTCGCCGATGAAACGCAACGACGGGGACTCCATCCAGATCTCGACCTGCTGCACGGCTTCCTTTAAGAGGGACGCAGGCCGGTAGACCCGTGGGTGTGTAACGACGCCCAGAAATTCGTGGATGCACGGCCACGGAATCGCCCAGGGGCTCGCGCTCTCCGCAAGCCTGGTGACGACTCTCCCGGACGCGGCGTGCCATTCGGAGTCGCGCCGGTGAGCATACACCAAAAGGTTGGTGTCAACGGCGATCATTGTTCGGTAGTCCGCCGCGGCCCTCGTAGATCAGCTCGGTGATATCGTCCCCGGAAAGGTCCCCTTGCAAGCCCTGGCCACCCACCGAGCCGTCCCGGAGCTTGAAGGGTTTCCGCGAAGTCTTATTGCGGACCACCGTTCTGAGTCCTTCCTCGATAAGCTCCCGCAGCGGCACACGCCTGGCCCTGGCGCAGGCCTTGGCTTCTTCAAACAGGGAATCCGCGATTTCGACGGTCGTCTTCACGGAACAATGCTACCATACTCCTGGATATGGGTGTATGGGTTAGCTCGGTAGCGCCTGAAAAGCGCCTACCAACGGATTCTCAAAGAAGTGGGAAAACCACTGCGTTTCACTCTGCCTCTACTTCGCGTATTGCAAGTTCTGTCGTGTGCATCGGTCGATCCACGTTACGCCCGCCATGGAAGCTGGAATTACGGATCACATATGGGAGTTAGCGGAGTTGCTTCAGCAGCAGTCATTCAACGCTTTCGTAGGCGCCTCTGGGCTCTGCTGTGTAGCGTACTTTTGCTTACGTGCTGGGAGCTTGCATTGGCACGGAGTCTTCCCGCAGCCTACGCACAATCCTCGCTCTCTTCGCTTGCGGGCCTTTTGGAATGCCCTGCTCAGATTGGCGCTGCCCCACACATGCTGCCCACACATAGAGTCTACTTCAACGCACTTTTCAGGAACTACGGTTAGCCTACAGCCCCATGCGTTCGAGCTTGCGGTACAGCGTCTTACGCTCGATGCCCAGGATCTTGGCCGCGCGGCTTTTGTTGCCGTTGGTGGCCGCCAGCACGCGCCGGATCTGTTCGGCTTCGGTGTCGGCGAGCGATTCGCTGGCGCTGTCGCGCGAGTCCATTTGCTCGATCGACTGCCGCACCGCGGCGTCGTCGATGCGTCCGCCGGGCGCGAGAATCGTCAGCCGCTCCATCATGTGCTGAAGCTGGCGGATGTTGCCGGGCCAGCTATATTCCTGCATGGCCTTGAGCCCGGATTCGGCCAGCCGTGTGTCCAGCTTGTAGCGCTCGTTGTAGCGCTTCAGGAAATAATGGACCAGCAGCGGAATATCGCTGGCGCGCTCGCACAGCGGCGGCACGGTGAGGCGCACCACGTTCAGGCGATACCACAGGTCCTCGCGGAACTTGCCCTCGTCCACCAGCTTCTGCATGTCGCGATTGGTGGCCGCGATCACCCGCACGTCGACTTTCTTCGCGCGCGGCGAACCCAGCGGACGCACCTCGCGCTCCTGCAGAAATCGCAGCAGTTTTAGCTGAAAACCGAGCTCAATATCGCCAATTTCATCCAGAAATACACTGCCATTGTGGGCGGCTTCGAACACGCCCATACGGTCGCGGTCTGCGCCGGTGTAGGCGCCCCGCAGAGTACCGAACAATTCGCTTTCGAGCAGCGACGGTGCGATCGATCCGCAATCCACCGGCACAAACGGCTGCTGCGCGCGCCGGCTGTTGCGGTGAATCATCTGCGCGATCAATTCCTTGCCCGTTCCGGTTTCGCCTTCGATCAGTACGGTGGCGTCGGTGGGCGCGACGCGCGAGATGGTCTTGTAAATATCGACCATTCGCGCCGAGCTGCCGATCATCTCGGTGTCGGGCAAATCGTCAACGGGCTCGGCTTCGTCCTGCTCCGGACCAGCTAGCGATTTTTCGGCGCGGCGGATGGTATCGACCATCTGCGCCATCTCGAACGGCTTGGCCAAATACTCGAAGGCCCCGCCCTCGGTGGCGGCCATCACCGTTTCCATGCTGCCCCGCCCGGTCATCAGGATCACGGCGCAACCCGGGTTCTGCTTGCGCGCACTGCGCAGCACATCGATGCCGGTGCGCTCGTCCAGATAAATGTCGGAAATGACGATGGGGTAAGCTTGCAGCTCCAACCGCTCCAAAGCCTCGCGGGTGGTCGAGACCGCGTCGACGTCGTAGCCTTCCAGCTCCAGGCAGGTGACCATGGTGGTGCGCACGGACTGATCGTCCTCGACGACCAGCAGCCTCTGCAGTGCTGGGACAGCTACGCTAGGTTCCATTGGATCCTTCAGGGCAGCGACGCGGCCGGCCGGTCCTGCGCGCTCGCCGCGCGATTCGCCTTTAATACCATCGTAAAGCATGATCCTTTACCAGGCGCGCTCGTTACATCGATGCGCCCGCCGTGATGGGTCACTATCTGTTCGACGATGGACAGCCCGATTCCGGTTCCAACTTCCCCCGAGGCTTCGGCCCGCTTGGTGCGGTAGAACTTCTTGAAGATCTGCTTCACTTCTTTCGAATCCATCCCGATCCCCTGGTCGCGAACGCCCAACCGGAGTTCGCCGTCGTGCCCCGAATGGCTTGGACCCGAGGGCGTCAAGCCGGAGAACACGTGCACCTCGGTCCCGCCGGGCGAGTACTTCACGGCATTGGTGAGCAGGTTGTAGAGCGCGTACTCCATCAATTCGCGGTCCCCCAGCAGTACGCCATCCACCGGGTTGTCCAGGGTCAGCGCGATCTGCTTGCGCTCCGCCAGAGGTGCGACGCGGGCCATGCAGGAACTGACAAGCTCGGCGGCGTCCACCGGCTCGCGCTTCAGCTCCATTTGACCCTCGGCGAGGCGTTCGACGTCCAAGAATGTCTGGATGATCTTCGACAGGCGCTTGGATTCGGAGTTGATCATGTCGCTCAACTGGTGCCGTTTGGCGTCGGGCAGGTTGTAGCGCGACATGATTTCACTCGACCCCTGGATGGCGGTCAGCGGCGTCCGCATTTCATGCGCGGCCCAGTGGATCGCCTGCTGATAGCGAGATTTCTCCGATTCCGAATGGCGTAGTTGCCGCCGCACGAACAGATACTGATAGGTCGCCGCGCCAGCCGAAGTCAGGAACGCGACCGTCGCGGGGGCGAACAAAGGGAAAACAACGCCGTGCCTGAAGGCCAGCAGTGGAATATACAAAACGAACCCAAGCAGCGGAAGGATCGCCAGACCCGACCACCCGGGCAGGAATCGGCCAGGAAGAAACCAGATGATCAGCCCAGCGGCTAACGCCAATCCGGCGCACGCGGCCAGTACCGTCGAATCACCCGCGCGAGACAAGAATTTCCCCTGAGCCAAGGTTTCGAAAACGTGCGCGTGAACCTCTACACCCGTCACATTATTGCCGTAAGGATTCACCAGCCGATCCCGAGCGGCCGTGAGCGCCGTTTCCCCAAGGAACACCACTTTGCCGCGGATCATCTCCGGGTGCTCTCCGACGTCCAGCACCGAAACCCTGGGAATCACTTGTGGCTGCCGATAGAGAACCAGAAGCGGTCGCTCACCACCGCGGCGGCCAGCGGGAATCCTGACATCACCGATCTCCAGATCGTCCGGAGATTCCACGATGGACTGGCCGCGCGCCAGACGGAAGGCTTCAAGAGCCATGGCCCATTTGCGCTTGCCGTCTGCGATTTCCTCGATTGGTATCTCGCGGTTAACGCCATCCGAGCGGTCTTCGCCGGGCTCCAGGTACTCTTGTTGGACATGCCCCACGGCTGCCGATAGTACCTTGAACCTGTCGAGTGGCTCTTCCCATTTGCCGTCAACCAAGTCGCAGCCCAACACCAGGTTCGGGGTGGCCCGCATGGACGCCTCCAGGCGAGCGTCGCGGGCGGCGTCGCGGCTGGCATCGTGCAGGATCACGTCGATGGCCACGACGTTGGGTTTCGCCGCGGCGATCTTATCCAGGGCCTCGGAGAGAATCGGCCGGATCTCGGGAACTCCGCCACGCGCTTCCAACGTTGCTTCGTCGATCGCCACCACTACCGACTGCGGCGCACCTTCCGGAGGCGGTGACCAGCGGGTCCATCGGTCGTAGGCCGCGTTATCGATGTTGCGCGCCAGCGGCATCCACCACGCGGCTGCCATCGACGCGGCGAAGCAGGCCGTCACCACGCCCGCGTAGATCCATGCTTGAGTCTTGCTCGCGCTTTGAGACTTACTTGCCAACCAGTTTCTCGATCTCCTGGACTTCCCTGGGCAGCGCGCCGCTCAAATTCTTGGCGCCGTTCGGTGTCACCAGCAGCGTGTCCTCGATCCGCACGCCGATGTTCTCCTCGGGAATGTAGACGCCCGGTTCGATGGTGATCACCATGCCGGCTTCGAGCGGCACATTGTTATCGCTCAGGTCGTGCACGTCCAGGCCGACATGATGCGTCAGCCCGTGCGTGAAGTACTTGCCTAGAGCATCGCCGTTCGCGTCCTTGCCGTGCGTGTTGATGTAGTCGTAGGCTATGCGGTAAAGATTCTCGCGGATGCGCACTCCCGGTTTCACCGCCGCGATCGCGGCCTTTTGCGCGCCCAGCACGATCTCGTAAATCTCCCGCTGGCGCGGCGTGAATTTACCCGACACCGGAACCGTGCGCGTCACGTCGGTGGCGTAATCCGAGCACTCCGCGCCCACGTCCATCAGCACCACTTCGCCCGCATCGGCGCGGCGCTTGTTGGAGGAATAATGCAGGATCGTGCTATTGGGACCGCTCCCCACGATGGGCATGTAGGCGCTGCGCTCGCAGCCCCGCTCGAAGTACACGTTGGTCATGACCGCCGCGATTTGGTACTCGTATTGGCCCGCGTGCAGCTTCTTCCAGGCTTCCAGATGCGCGGCCACGGTGACGTCGCTGGCGTGCTCGATCAGCGCTATCTCGGCCGGCGACTTGATCATGCGCAGCCGGCCCAGCGCCTTTTCCGCGTCGCCGCTGTCGTGAAACACCGCCAGCGCCCTCAGCTTCTGGGCATCCCGGTCGCCGGGCAGCGTGTAGATCCGGTTCGAAGTTTCCATCAGCCGCAGAAACTGCGACTCCAGCGCCGCCTTCGGCAAAACCTTCGCGAAGCCGGTTTTCTCTACGGCATCGGCATCCTCAGCGCCCAGTTTGCGGCCCGTGTAGAGTTCCTGGTGCGTGTCGCGCGGCGGTACGAAGAAAATCTCTTCCTTGGGTGTGAGCATGATCACCGCGCCCGGCTCGCGCCACCCCGACAGATACAGGAAGCTCGATTCCTGAAAAAAACCGGCGTGCAAGTCGTCGGATTCAACCGCCCCGAACAGCACCATCACGCCGTCCAAAGTCTTGCGCAGATCCGCCCGGCGCTTCTGATACTCCTGGCGCGGGATGCCTTGCGCGTACAGAGATGAAACGCACAGCGACAGGCTGAGAATCCACCGCATGTCACGAGTATATCGTTCGGGAGGTTTGGTCGGGCCGCGCCGTAGACTCAACGCCCCATCGCCGGCGTCACTCGCCGCTTGGTCGCCTGTTCGAACGCGTAGCCCAGTTCGATCAACCGCGCCTCGCTGCACGCCATCCCCGTAAAGCTCACGCCGAACGGCTGGGGCTTGGCCCCGAACCCCTCCGCAAACCCAGGCATGGGGGCATTGGGAACCATCCCAAACGGCACGATCACCGTCGGATATCCGGGCTTGGCCGCAATCGCCGCCCCGTTCGCCCCCGGGAACAGCAGCGCGTCCAAGTTCCCCGCCTTCATCGCGGCATCGATGCCCTGTGTCCCCGCCAGCGCGATATCTTTGCTCCGATCCGCGAGGTAACGCGCGCGGTCGGACTCCACGTCCATTTCATCGGAAATATCCAGCAGCGACTGCCCAAACCGGATCGCGCCGGCCTTGGCGTGCCGCAGGTTCCACTCCCGCAGTTCCGCCAGCGTCTTCACGGGAGCCGACGGCCCCAGAGTCGCCAGCCACTTATTGAAGTCCCGTTTCATCCCGTACTTCAACACCACCGAGCAATCCGTGTCCTGCCCCTTGCCCGAGTTCGCGCCCGAGCACTGGTCCCACCGTAGGAAGCTCGACCCCGGGTCGTTAGCGGTCACGCTAGGAACCTCCACCGGATCCACCACCACCGCGCCCGCCCGCTTCAAAACCCCGATAGCCTCGGTCATCACCTGGGTCTGTTCGGGATTCAACCCGCCGCGAGCATTCTTGGTCCCCGGAACCATCGCCCGGTCATAGAAAAACGCGCGCGGTATGCCGATCCGCGCACCCTTCAGCCCGTCCGTTTTCAGATGCGGCGCATAATCCCGCACCGGCGGACACTTCGTCGTGGCCGGGTCGTTGGGGTCCACCGCGGCTCCTTCGAGGGCGCCGAGCAAAATCGCCGCGTCGGTCACGCTCCGGGCCATCGGCCCAGCCGTGTCCTGATCCGCGCTGATCGGAATCACGCCGTAGCGGCTCACGCGCCCCACGGTGGGCTTGATCCCCGCCAGCATGTTCTGATTCGATGGGCTCAGAATCGAACCCGACGTCTCCGTACCCACGTTGGCGGCCCAAAAACTCATGGCCGTCCCCGCGCCCGAACTTGACCCGCCCGTCCCCATCACCGGCCTCCCGTCGCCGGTGCCCTCGCGCGGATCGCTCCGCGGATCGTAAGGATTGAACGCGAATCCGCGCACGGCGTTGTAATTTCCAGGCATCGGCGTAGGCGCACCCGCCACCCAGTTGGCCAGTTCCGTCATGGTGGTCTTGACGATGATCACCGCGCCGGTCTCACGCAGATTCTTTAGCAAAGTGGCATCGTACGGTGGCATGTATCCGATGAACGCCAGAGCCCCGCCAGTAGTGACGATATCGTGCGTCAGCACGTTGTCCTTCACCGCGATGGGAATGCCGTGGAGCGGCCCGCGCACCCGGCCCGCCGCGCGCTCGCGATCCCGCTCACCGGCTTCCTCCAGCGCCCGCGAATTCACCGTGAGCACCGCATGAAGCTGGTCTTCGTAGAGGCCGATCCGCACCAGGTACTGCGTCACCAACTCGCGTGAAGTGACCCGGCCCGCCCGCAGCGCGGCCTGCATTTGTGGAATCGTGGCCTCGACCACGGAAAACGCGCCTGGTTGACTGCGGGTGGCAGGTTGGGTGTGGGCGAAGGGTGCCGCCGCTATTCCAGCAACCACGCAGGCCAGCAGCGGCCCGCGCGTCCGCCTCACCGCAGCAGCCCCAACCGGTCCAGCGGCCAATAAACGAAAACCGCCTTGCCGTAGATGTACCGCCGCGGCACCAGACCCCAACTCCGGCTATCGTTCGACGAGCTGCGATGATCCCCCAGCACGAAGAACTCGTCCCGCGGAACCACCCGCCGCAGCATGGACATGTGGTCGCGATACTCCTCCGGCACATACGGCTCGCTCAACGCCCGGCCGTTCACCAGGACGTTGCCATCCACCACTTCCACGGTATCGCCGGGCACGCCGATCACGCGTTTGATATAGGACTTGCTGGTGTCACCTGGAAACCAGAACACCACCGTGTCCCCGCGCCCGATGTCCGCCAAGCCAAAGCGGTACACGAACTTGTTGATGAAGATCCGCTCCTGGTCCACGATGGACGGCATCATGCTGGTGCCTTCCACTTTCACCGGCTGGTACAGGAACAGGATCACCATCACGGCGATCATCACGCTCATCGACAGATCGCGCAGCCAATACAAAGTCGACCGCGCCGCCGAAGACGGTTCCGGCGCAACGGACGCGGGCAAGGGCGGAGGAAGATCCGGAGGAATCTGGGGGCCCATAACATTTACTATAGACGGACGGCCGCCCAAAAGGGTGGCGGGCGCAGCGCCAAGACCCGATGCGGTTCGACCGGCCCACCGGCGGCCCCAGCACCAACGTCGTCACCTTCGGCCTGGGGTTCTAGGCTTCACAGCTTCCCCAAGAACCTCCGATGCACGCTGCGGTCGGCGGCCAGCTCCGGATGAAAGGTCGTCACCGTGTGCCGCCCCTGCTCCACCCACACCGGATCTCCACGATGCATCGCCAACACTCGTGCCTCCGCTCCCACGCGCCGGATAATGGGCGCGCGAATGAACACCGCCTCCATCTCGCCCCCCGCGTAGGCCAGCCGCGCGATGTGGCTGTCCACCTGCCGGCCATAAGCGTTGCGCTCCACGTCGATATCCATCAGACCCAGGCTGGCCTGCGCCGGATGGGACACGTCCCGCGCCAGCAGGATGGCCCCCGCGCACGTGCCGTAAATCGGCTTCGTCGCCCCGAAGCTGCGGATCGGTTCGAGCAGGTTCTCCTCCCCCAGCAGCTTCATCATGGTCGTGCTCTCGCCCCCCGGGATGATCAACCCGTCGCAGGTCTCCAGTTGTGCCGCCGACCGGACCTCGACGGCGCGCACCCCCTCGCCCGCACCCGCGGCTTCTTCCAGCGCCTTGCGATGCGCCTCGAAGTCTCCCTGCAGCGCCAGAACCCCGACAGTCTTCAAAACGCCCTCCTATTCGAATTGTAAAGGTGCTGCCTACAGCCGCGGCAGTAGAATCCGCACCCCTCCGCGCGCCGTCCCATGAAATGCGAGGAGGTTCATGCACATCCACCTGCGCATTCACCACTGGGTCCTATGGTGGTTCTATGTAGGCATCGTGTGCGGTGTCATCGCGATGGTCAACATCTTCACTCGGGACCTGACCCGATTGCAGGATCACATCATTCTTCTGGTCGGGATCATCTTCTGGGCTCTGGGAGGCGTCGTGTCCTGGGCCTCCGAAGGCATCCAGCACGGTCAATCGCCGCCGGCCGGGAGTTTGCAAAAGCGCGGGCCTGCGCGGCCTGGTGTATAATCCGCTCATGCAACGCAGAGATTTTGTCACCGCCCTGTCCGCGGCTGGTCTGTCGGCCGCCGTCACCTCGACGCGTTTGATGGCCGCTCCGGAAGGCGCCAAAGGCCGCCTGAAGCAGTCCGTGATGCGGACCAATTTCGATCCCAAGATGCCCTTCGACGACATGTGCCGCGAGGCCGCCCGCATCGGCTACGTGGGCATGGATCTGATCGGCCCCAACGATTGGCCGACGCTCAAGAAGTACGGCCTGATGCCCACCATGGGCAACACCGGCGGCGTCACCTTTGAAGACGGCATCATCCGCAAGGAGCTGCACGACAAGCTGGAACCAGGCGTGCGCGCCTCGCTCGACCAGTGCGCTGCGGGCGGCTGCCCCAGCATGATCATGGTGGGCGGCCAGCGCAAAGGCATGTCCTATGAAGAAGGCGCCGACAATGCCGTCGCGTTTTTCAACCGCGTCAAGGGCCACGCCGAGGACAAGGGCGTCAACATCTGCATCGAAATCATGAACGACAAGTTCAAGGACAATACCATCGGCCGCTGGGACCAGATCTGCAATCACGTCGATTGGGCCGTGGGCGTGGTCAAGCGCGTGAACTCGCCGCGCGTCAAAATTCTGTTCGATATTTACCACGTGCAGACCATGGATGGCGACGTGGCGCGCCACATTACGGAAAACATCCAGTGGATCGGCCACTTCCACACCGGCGGCGTGCCCGGCCGGCATGAGCTCGACGACACTCAGGAACTAAACTACCGCTTCATCGCCAAGACCATCGCCGATCTGGGATTCACCGGCTATATCGCCCACGAGTATCGCCCGTCTCCAGGCAAAGATCCGGTGAAGGATCTGGAGCAAGCGTTTCAGATCCTGACCGTGTAAGGCTACGCTTGCGGCTCCAGGATTCCGGTTTGTTTCCATCGAGCAATGCGATGGAAATGGTGCTGAAAATAGTAGGTGTTGAAGAAGAAGGTCATGGCGCCGCTCAGTCGCAGGCCGATGGGCTCGACGGTGTTGTAGTAGTTCAACAGCGAAGTCCGCATTTTGAAATACGCGATCACGTAGCAGACCACCGACGCCAACAACCCCAGCAATCCTAGGCTGACTCCGGCCGCCGTGCCACCGTCTGATTGGAGCGCCGCCGCAACACCAAAGCCAACCCCAACGGAAACAAACGCCAAAACCAGCGACACGATGAACAGCTTGCGCGCGGGATTCGAAGGGTCGATCCGCTTAACGAAACTGGCCTGAATGAACATCCAGATTATAGAGAACAGGGGAACAATATAGCCCAAGACGAGCACCAGCGCCCAATGCATGCCCGGCGGGACCAGCGCGCCTTGCATGCCGGCCGCCTGATAGGCCATCGGTTGGGCGGGCATCGGCTGACCCGGCGTCGGCTGACCCTGCATCGGTTGACCAGGATAGGGCTGATACGGCAGCGCCTGTGCCGGCGGAGGCGGTGGCGGCGGAAATTGTGCCGGAGGCGCCGCAATGGGCTGCGGAATATACGGCGAATTTTGCTGAAAAGGCTGCGCTGGAGCGCCAAATTGGCTGGGTTGGGGCGGTGGAGCGGGCTGAAACGGCTGGTTCACGGTCGTTGCGGCCGGGTCCGGTTGGCCGGCAAAGGGTTGCGCTGCGACGGGCTGGGCTGAAAAAGGCTGGGCGGTGGCCGGCTGCGCATGAAAGTCCCGCATCTGTCCAGTCGGAACGGCGGCAGTGGGCGCCACCATGGGCTGTTGCGGAGCCGGTTGTTGCGGAGCGGGTTGGGGCGCCGCCGGCTGCTGCGCCGGCTGTGGCTGCGGATCGGGACTCTGCCATTCCGGTGTGGGCGGGGTGCGCATCACGGGCATCATCCGTGTGGGCGCTAAAGGCTGCGGCGCGGGCGGCGGAGGAAGCTCGGGAGTCTGGGGGGCCGGAATCACGTCGAACGCCGGGCCCCAGTTGGGCAGGCCGTCGGTCCAGGCCAGGTCGCTCGCGACCAGCTTGCCGTCCGCCATCATGCGCTGGACGTCATCGAGGGAGTAGGGGCCTACCTTTTGATTGTTACGAGCGATCCAATATGCCACGTGTCTTCCAATGTGCGCACGGACTTGCGCCGGTGCGCTCCCTTTTCAATGCGCACCGCACGGCTGCGCCCGGTGCGGTGTGTTCAGTATACACGTGAAACGCCCGCGCCGCGAAACGCGCAGGCGCCAGATCGTGGCGTGAAGCTGCTCCCGGAATTTGCCGCGCTGTTACCTCTTAGGAATCGCGCTGGCGCCAAGGGAACACGAGCAACCCGAGAAACTTCACCTAGTACTTTCGGTAGGTACCTTTGGGGCATTCCCCTTACTTGGTACAGGGGCGAGAATCTTAGTATGAGACAGCAGTGCCCCGAATGCCGTTCTACGACAAATGCCCAAGCCAGGCGCTGTCCTGCTTGCGCGTGCCAGTTAGCCGGCGTTCCGCCGAGGATGATTCACAAGGCTACTTGGAAAGGCCGCTTAGCTGCCGTCTGCTGTGGGCTGGTGGCCGCGGTGATCATGCAATCGCTGCGGGGTTAAAGCGAGTTAAGGTGTATTTCGGGTGGTTCAGCTTAGGAAGCGCTGGGGGCGTCCCCGGTCCGGTGTAATATGGCATCCGTCGCCTTGGCGCGTTTCGCCGGCCGCGGCTTGGGCTTGCCCCACAACTGCATTAGAAACAGCCTGGCGCCGCTGGCCGCTCCAGGCACAGGATCGCCGCACACATAGCACTTAGTATCCGTTTTTGTCAGGATGCTAAAGCAAGAATCGCAGCGGGCCATAACCTATTAAAAACCGCCCCACCCCGCCTGTCCATGGAACCCGTGTACCGTTGTCGCGATGGCCCCTTGGTTTCGAAGCTTGAGTGGTTCCCCTGAGGGCGGTCTCCGGCGCCTCCCTGGATTCCGCTTCAGGTGTTCTATTTACCCTTGGCGTTCGGATTCGGAGGCGCGATCGTGGCGCCATCCCAATGTTCGTCGGCCTTGCCGCCCACGAATCGCCACATGTCGAACCAGGTGGTCGAGTACATCTTAGTAGGATCGCGCGGGTCGGCGTACTTGCGGGGCGTGACCACGATGACGTAGTCGCCTTCGGCCACCACCTGAACGATTTCGGTTTTCATCTTGTCCGGGATGGACGTGGGCTTGCGGGTGGCGGAGAAAAAAGCGACCACCCCGGCGCGTCCCGATTTCACGTTGGGGTTGTGCTGGATGTAGCGTTCGGTGAGCCACTTGTCGGCTTCATCCCAGTGGTTGGCTTCGAGCAGGTCGCGCATGATGTGGAGAGCGGCCTGTTTATTGACGTTGAGCTTCTTGTCTTTGCTGGTGAACAGCGACTCGGGGTTGGGAACGCCGACGACGGGTTCCTGCGCGAACATGGGCGCGGAAAGCGCGAGCAGCAGCCCGGTTCCAATCAGGCCAGGGAGGGCGTGGGTCATTTTCATTCTTACATGGTTAACCAACAGCGCGGAGTGTGTCAATGTTCGATCGCTCTACCGCAGAGCAGCCAGCGCCGGGGCGGAAAGCATACCCTTCACGTTGTACTCGATGGGCACAATCCGATACCGATAGATCATTCCATGTAAGCCCACCACGTAGCCGCGATCGCGCGCCGGCAAGCTCGAGGAATATATTTCCGTGGGGAAGTGGATTTCGGCCGTATTCCAGCGCTTTCCGCCGTCGGAAGTGTAAACGATCCGAGTACCGCGAGCGACCCACCCCGTTTCGTGGTCGGCAAACCGGACGCGTCCCCGCAGCGGAACCACCGTGCCCCGCCAGGTCTGTCCGCCATCGGAGCTGGCAAAGACCGAACTGGAAGCGCGCACGAACCCGGTGTTCGCGTCGGTGAAAAAGACGCCGCCGAAGTCGCCGGCGCTGGCATTGGGCACGAATCGGGAAATGCTCCAGGTCATTCCGCCGTCCTCGGTCTTGGCGATGGCCGAAGCGTCGTTGGGAAGATTTTCGGTGGTGGCATAGCCGATTTGCGGCGTCGGGAAATGGATGCTTTGGAAACCGCACGAGACCTGGCGCGTCAGTCCCTGGACCTCGACCTGGGTGCGGCAGGCGTAGACCTGGGTCCAAGTGCGTCCTCCATCCTGGCTGCGAAAGATCTTGTCTCCATCCATATAAAACCCGATTTGTGGGGTAGTGAACACGAAGGCCGCATCCGGCGCAAACGTGGAAACGGATTCCCAAGTCTCGCCGTCGGTGGTGCGCAGCAGGGAGCCGCCGCCGAACTGGGTGGCCCACCCGTGCTTGGCGTCGAGGAAGAAAAGCTGCTCGAACGCGCGCGTGCCGGAGTGCGGATCGCCGGCCTGGACGTCCCAATGCTGGCCGCCGTCGGCGGTGTGCAGGATGATTCCGCCCTCGCCGGCTTCGGAGCGCGTGAGTCCCGCGACCCAGCCGACATCGGGGCTCACGAAGAACACATCCCGGAGCTCGGAATCCTGCGGATAGTTCACCGGTTCAAAGATGGCTTTGAATTTGGGTTGCGCGGCGGGGGCCGCAGCGCCGGCCGCAACTCCGGCCTTCGGCTGAGCCTCCTTTTTCGTCGGGGTTTGCGCCGCGGCGGCGCCGGCGATCAGAACACTTAACGTGACGAGCGTGATCCATCGATTCATCGGCTCCTCCTGTTTGCGGAAACTCAACTGGGGTGCAGCGAATTCGAAGCTCTGGCGGGCTCAGTATAGCGCATAAGTTCGTAGCGATCGGATCAGTTTTCAGCGGGCCGTTGGGCCGACTCGAACATGAAGAAGGAGACCGGAACTTTCTGTGGTTCCAGGCGCAGGCCGAGTTGTTCCTGCAGAGCGGTCACCAGACTTGGGCCCGTGGATTCGTCCCAAGCCAGGTTGAAATCGTAGTCGCCGGCCAAGTTCGTCTGGTCGACGATGGGGCCGGGACCGATTTGCGAGAGCAGTCCGGCGAGCAGCGGCATCGAATACTTGCGGGCCGTGAGCGAGACGGGTTGGCCGGGGAGGGGCTTGAACGCCGCGCCGAACGAGGTCGTGACTTCGTCGCCCTGGGCTTCCGTGAGTTTGGGCCGTTTTTTTCCGACGACCAAGGCAAACCCGGGCAGGTCCTTGTTCTCGCGGTGGAAGCGGAGTTTGAAGCGGTCGAACAGCAGAGTTTGCAGCATACCGAGGAGCTGCTGTTCGGTGGCCGTGGCGGGATCCTCGGCCTTGGCTTGCACGGTGAAGCGCTCGGAACCGGCGATGACCCAGTCGGGCGCGTCCTTGATCCGGTTCATCGGCACGCCATAGGCGACGCCGATCAGATGACTCAGCCGGCCGTCGGTGATCACACAGCGGCCCAGCGGCGGCGCGGCAGTCGATTCACGAGGACTGTAATGGGAGTCGATCCCATGGCAGCCTCCGCGGACGCCGTTAGGGCCTACGGCCACCCGCACCGAGGCGACTTCGAACGCGGGAGGGGCCGAGGCCGTTTGTGGTTGGGCTCGCAGATGCGGCGCGCACAGGAAGGCTAACACAAATCCGGCGGCGCTGAGCACATGAGCGAACGGCCGAACGAACGATAGTCGTTTCATGGAGGCCTCCAACTGTCTGCCAGCATAGTCGATGACGAGGAAGTAATCTACCTCCATGAGCGTGCGCGGGCTCGGTCTCCTAAAGAACACAGCCCCGGCTGCCGATCCACTCTGCGCGGCCGAATACGACTAGCTACGGTTCCATGGCTTCCCGCAAACGCATCTTCATTTCCCTGGTTCTGGCGGTCGCCGCTGGAGTGACCGCGTTTTTCCTCGTTCCGAAGCCGTTAATGGAGCTGTCGCGGCCGGAGCTGATCGACGAGGTGCGGCTCGGCTACGTTCACGAAGTGGTCATGATTGACGACGAGGATGTCCTCACGGGGTTCAGCATCCGGCGGGGCCCCTTTCGCGTGAATTTGCAGCGTGGCGACACCAGCCTGATCCAGCAATTGAGCGCGGCCGGCGTTACGGTGAAGCACGAAAACTCGCCCACAGGTGACATTTAGTCCGCCCCCGTCTGGGGCGCTCCGGGCGGCGTTGGGCAACGCCGGCGCGCATCGTCGCTGTCCAGAAAGGATCCCGTCAAAGCTAGGTCGTGAAGCCCTGTGCTATCCTGAGTTAGTCCGACTTGACCAAGCAAGCGGGGACGTAGTTCAGTTGGTTAGAACGCCGGCCTGTCACGTCGGAGGTCGCGGGTTCGAGCCCCGTCGTCCCCGCCATTCCTTGCGACGTTCCTTAAGTGACTCCCTACCTGCCGGTATAGCCGCTCGGACAGCCCCCACTGAAATGAGGTAAACTATCGTGCAATCCCTTGTTTACAGGAGGCCCAGCATGGTAGAGTACCTCACCCGCCGCGAATCCCTGAAGCGCGGCCTGACCGCGACCGGCATATTGGCGCTGATTCCGGAGTGGTCCCTCCCGGCGCTAGCCCAGGGCGACACTGATGTTCCCTTCACCGATATGCCGAAGAATTACAATCCGGCCACGCCGGGCGCGGCGACCCGCCAGCTCGACATCCGGAAGCTCGACGGCATGCTCACGCCCAAGGATCAGTTCTTCACCACCCAGCACTTCACCAAACCCGAAATCGATGCGGCTGCCTACCGGTTGAAGTTCACCGGCATGGTTCACAAGCCCACCGAATTCACTCTGGCCGATCTGAAGGCCATGAAATCGGTAGAGCTGATCAACGGCTTCGAGTGTTCCGGCAACAGCGCCCGCGCGATGGAGGGTCTGTCCTCATGTGGCCGCTTCACCGGTGTCCGCTTGAGCTCCGTGCTGAAGCAACTCGGAGTCGATTCTAAAGCCCGGGAAGTGGTCTTCTTCGGCTACGATCGCGGACCGCTCGACATCGCCTTCCGCCAGCAGACTTACAAGCTGGAACAACAGTTCGGCCGAAGCATCACTCTGGAACACGCCATGAAGCCCGAGCCGCTCATCGCCTACGCGCTCAATGGCGATCCGCTCACGCAAAATCAGGGCTTCCCGGTGCGGCTCATCATGCCGGGCTGGTACGGCGTGGCGAACGTGAAATGGCTCTCTGAAGTCCATCTGCAAGAGGAGCGTTTCCTCGGGAACTATCAAGCCCGCTGGTACCGGACGCTGCGCGGAGTCGGCGGCACAGGTGAAGATGCCGATCCCCAAACCCAGTGGGTGGAAAACGAAGTCACGCACATGCAACTGAAATCGGTGATTGCGCGAGTGCGGAAGACCGGCGCATCGCACACCGTTCTAGGGTTTGTGTTGAACGACGGCACCCCGCTCAAGTCGGTGGAAGTGCAGATCGATAACGGCCCATGGCAGAAGGCGGAGATGGACCACGCCAACACTCAGTTTTCCTGGAAGCTGTTCTCCTACAAGTGGGAGGGCGCCACGCCGGGAGAACACACGCTGGTGTCGCGCGCCACCGATGCCAACGGCGTGGTGCAGGCGACGGCCGCCGATCTGAAGCGCAAGAAGACCTTCCTGGAAGACAACGCGCAGTTTCCTCGCAAGGTGATGATCGCCTAGTTTGCGTGATCAGTCGGCTGGCGGTTACAGTTCCTGAAGCGCGGGCTCGATCTCTCCGGCCCCACTCCGCAGTTTCCCCGCACGCTTAGCGCGCCGCGCCTCTGGACTCAGGACGCGGTTCCACCACATGATGACGCCCGTGATGAACAGCAGCACCGGCGCGAATCCCAGCAGGGTCCAAATCAATTTGACCGGCCATCCGCCGAAGTTGCCGAAGTGAATGTAATACAGCCACTGGATGACTTTGTCGCCGGTCGATAATCGCGGTGGTGCGCGTCTGCGCCGCGGCGGAGGCGGCGTCGCGTCGGTAGCGGGCGGATCGGCAACCTGCACGAAGCGAGCCGGGCTCCTGGGTTCGATCCCGGGTTCCACCACCGCCGGCGGAGCGGTTTCAAAAGAGACGGGCCGGTACCGCTCCAGCGGCAGGAATTGGTGCACGAACACCTGCACGGGCGTCGGAAACACCAGGTAGATCCCCGTCATGCTCCACAGAAACACGAACCCGAAAGTCCAGAATCCCACCGCGGTATGCAAGTCCCAGTTGATGCGCTTCCAACTGGAGCGCCAGCCGATCTTGAGGTTCCTCCGCCAACTATCGATGCCCGGCCACCACAGCACCGCGCCGGTCACGCACAACAGCGTCAGGATAATCGATCCGACGCCGTTGACGATGCGCCCGGTGGGCCCGGCCAGCAGGTTGACGTGGAGGTCTCCCATCCACGCCAGCACCTTGATCGACACCGGCGTCGCCGACCCCATGTCCTGGCCCGTATAAGGATCGAACAGGCGCTGCTTGCGGCTGCCCTTGCGGTCAAGCCACACTTCGACACTCTGGTCGGCGCGCTTGCCCTCCCAGATGTAGCTGAGCGACCAGTCGGGCCAAGCGCGATGGATGGCCTCGCGCATCTGCTGCTGGTTGAGACGGGGCCCCGCAATCGCGACGGTGCGCGGCCCGGTGGGAGCCGCCGTATAAACCTCGTTGCGAAACACGATGGCGCTGCCGCTGACGCTGACGGCCAAGACATAGAGCCCCACGGCGATCCCCGTCCACAGATGGATCTGAAACACCGCCCGCCGCAGCCAGACGTTCTGCGGCCGGCGTTTCCATCGTTCCCAGACGTGTTCCCAACGGTGTTCGGCGCCAGTCATTCTTACGAAGTATATTACGGTTGGCGAAGGAATGCGCGCCCAACGCTCGCGAGGTGGTCAGGGCCTTAGAGAAAGCCGGGCACCGAGCCCCACCGGTCAGATGATCTCCGTCCATGAAACGGCGCGCAGCGACATGTCGGCAGCGGTGGCAATACGAAGCTTATCCTCCGGGGTGAGCGCGTCAGAGACGGCGTTGTTGGAATTCGCCGGATCGAGCAGCCGGGCGCTTGGAAAATCGTTTGCGAGGAATTGGAACCGCTCACTTAAAGCTCCGCGAGTATTCCGCAAAATCGATGGCCGGCGCGGCGCCCATTTGTTGGAGCCGGCAGATCAAACGCAGCATGAAAAAGATAAGCGCCTCCTCGGGCTGACTGAAGTGGATGGCGCTTTCCGTCTCGAAAAGCGTGCCTTCCGGAAAGGCTGGCTCTCGAACGCGCCCTGTCTCAGGACGCAACCCAGGTCCAGCCGCTCCTCCGGCAGCAGCTCGCCGAGCAGGGGAGGCATCCGCTCCGCCAAGTGCACCCAACTCGCGTCCAGGCTCAGGACCCCGGCAAGAATGGGCGCAGGCTGCCTCGGAGGATACACCGAACCCGCGGAAAGCAGCGGCGCCGAGGTCCGCCGGAGTCGCCGCACCGATGCGGCTTTTTGTCCCGCGTCCACCACCGCCAGGGGGCCCAGAGTCTGTTTGATTTCGAAGACTGCATAAACGCTCTCGGCAGGAATGTACGGTTGCGAAGCGTCCGGAAACAATAATGGAGAATAGAAGCGGTCATAGATAGCCAGGTCGATCTGTCGGCTGCGGTACCCATCGGCGTCGATAATGAAAGCGCTCGTCGCCCGGTATCGCTCCGGCAGGAAGCGGTTCAACAAATCGATCCACCGCCGCTCCGTCGCGGCCCCGCACGCCGTCGGATGCCGCAGCACCGTGTTCGCGGCCAGATCCGCCAGCATTTGCTCCTGCACCCGCAGAAAAACTTGGTGCAGATCGATACGGTCCTCGGCACGATACTCGCTCATAGGAAACTCGTGGGTGCTCCCACGTTCACAATACGCGTACGCGCGGCTCTCCAGCCGGCCTTCAGTGCGCAAGCCGTTGGTTCGCTTGCGGAATATCGGTGCCTGACCGGCGTGACCGGCTGAATCCAGAACCCCGTGGGGCAGCCATTCTTGGCTGCCGCCGCCCTTCAGGCGGCGTCCGCTAAAACCACCAACATTCGGCAACTATACAGAGATAGGAACTCCAGCGTGACTCAGAAACAGCCCAAAGCGTACAAACACTATCGCTGGATCATCGCCGACTCCCGCTGGCTCGGCGGCAAACCCGCGATTCGCGGCACCCGCCTTTCGGTCGCGCAAATCCTGGAGTGCCTCGGCGCAGGCATGACCCTCGAAGACATCAACGAAAGCTTCGGCGGCGGTGTGCCTCCGGAAGCCATAACCGAAGTCTTGGAGTTTCAACACTCGTTAGTTGATCCCGTGGACCTAGTACTTACTTGCAGAAATAACAGTTAAGATGTAGAATCGGGCATGGCCCGATCATTGAACGCCGGGATACGACTGACGGAGCAGGAAGAGGCGGTGTTG
>Ga0316363_10000339_pt1 | contig 68228 bp, 72 predicted proteins | sample Sb_taG_3_FD_200459 | JGI IMG/M metagenome (GOLD analysis project Ga0316363, IMG submission 200459) | Peat soil microbial communities from Weissenstadt, Germany - Sb_50d_a_PC metaG (v2) (version 2) | ecosystem: Environmental > Terrestrial > Soil > Wetlands > Peat | place: Germany: Weissenstadt...
CGGTGAGCTTGTTGGGCGCCTCGAAGTGCGGATCGAGGCGGCGATAGGCGTTGACGCTGGAATTGAACACCAGGCAGAGATCGTTGCCGTGCGTGAGAACGCGGTCCAGAAACTCATATCCGAGCTTGCTGAGCTTCTCCTCGCCTTTGGGATCCCAGAACAGGTTCTTGCCGTTCTGGCTGACAGAGACATTGGTGTGCATGCCGCTGCCGTTGACGCCCACCACCGGCTTCGGCAGGAAGCAGGCGGTCAAGCCCATATTCCGGGCCACCTGGCGGCAGATCAGCTTGTAGAGCTGGATATGGTCGGCGGCGGCCACCACCTCCGCGTAGCCGTAGTTGATCTCGAACTGCGAGGGCGCGACCTCGGGATGGTCCTTCTCGTTCTGGAAGCCCATGGCACGCTGCACTTCGGCGGTGGTATCGATAAACGTGCGCAACGGATCGCCCGGCAACGAGTGGTAATAGCCGCCCGTGTTCACGTATTCGAACTTGCCGGTCTCGTGGTAGGTGCGCTCAGCGTCCGGCCCATTGAACAGGAAACCTTCGATCTCATTCGCGGCGTTGAGTGTGTAGCCGTGCTTCTTGTGCATTCCGGCGGCAAACAGCTTCAGCATGCTGCGGATGTCCGCGGTGTAGGGCTCGCCGTTTTTATCGATGACCTCGCCAAAGACGAGCACCTTGCCCGGCCCGAAGACATCGGCGGGTCCCCAGTAGAAGGCAGCCCAGTCAATGCCTAAACGCAGATCGCTTTCCCGCTGCGCCGTGAAGCCGCGAATCGACGAACCGTCAAACGTCAGGTTGTCGTGGCTCTTGAGCAGGAATTTCTTGTCATAGTCGAGCATGTGCAGACGGCCTTCCAGGTCGCTGAAGAGCACGGTCACGGCCTTGACGCGCGACTCGTCGGTCAGGTACTTCAGCCGCTCTTCCTGAATTTTGTGAGGTGCGAGGCGGTCCAGGCGCTGCTTCTTCGCCTTCAGATTTATCTCTTCCAGTTCGTCGTAGGGGATCGCTAGAAAATTCCGTAGTTCAGTTGACATGCCTCTCCTTGTTGGGGCGCAGCCCAAGAATCAGATTAAATGACCGAGGTGACTAGATAGGCTATCGCGTCAGGGGCGGGCAGACAAATAGAAATCGGTTATAGCGACGATTAGCGGTGGTTTATCTTATGTACTTTTCCAATTTGCATCAGGAACGGTGCAGAAGCTGGCCTCTGTCCCTGCACCAACAAGAGTTTTTCTCTGCGATCTCGGCGTCTCGGCGGTAGAATTTGGTTCTTTTGACACCGGAACGGCCAGCGCGCCGTGAAATAATCAAGTCCTGAGGAAATGCCCTTGAGTTGTACGATCTGCGAAGAACGCAAAGAGAAGCGGTTTTGCCCGGCCGTGCACGAGAAAATTTGTCCGCAGTGCTGCGGCGAGCAGCGCGAGGTAACGCTCGACTGCCCCAGCGGCTGTCCTTATCTCCAGCAGGCGCGTGAGCATGCGAAAGCGCAAAATGAGCGGTCGGACCAACGCGATGGCGAGGCCCTGTTTGCCGACTTTGAGATCCCCGAGCAGTTTCTCTACGAACGCGAGGAACTGATTCTGGGACTCAGCTTCGCGCTGGCCAAGAGCGCCCGCGCCGATCGCTCGCTCATGGACCGCGATCTGATTGCGGCGGTCAGTTCGCTCGCCAAGAGCTACCAGACGCTGGTGAACTCCAGCCTCATCTACGAACCGCCAACCGCCAACGTAGCCCACCAGATCATCGCTCGCGAAGTCGAGACCATGATCAAGGGATTTCGCGAGGAGGAGCAGGGGCATATCGGCTACGCGCGGCTGCGCGATTCCGACGTGCTGAAGGCGCTGGTATTTCTCTTGCGCATGGGCTTGGGACGCACATCGGGCAGGCCGAAGTCGCGGGCGTTCGTCGATTTCCTCTTTGCGCAGTTCCCGGAAAAGCAATCGGTCATCGCCGGGTCGGAAGACGCAGGAAGCCGAATCGTGATTCCGTAGGGTCGGGTAAAGCCGGACGGCCGGGGGCGGCCGTCCCTCCATGAGCAGCGGAGGGTCTCAGAGTCGCCGGACCGTCTGCCCGCCGGGCAGCGCCGTCAGAAGTTCTCTCGCTGTTTTCCCGAGTTCGGGATGGCGCACCTCGGGAGCGATCTCGACCAGCGGTTCCAGAACAAACCGCCGCTGGTGCATTGCCGGATGCGGAATCTTCAAGCCCGGCTCATCCACCACACAATCCCCAAACAACACCACGTCGATATCAATCCTGCGCGCGCCTTTCGCGCGCAGGCGCAGACGCCCCATCATCGCTTCGACCCGCAACGCAAGCTGGAGCAATTCTCTCGGCGTCTTATCGGTTTCTATGGCCACCACGCAGTTCAGAAACCACGGCTGGTCCAGAACGTCCACCGGTTGGGTCTCATACAATCCAGAGACCGCCAGCACCCGGCCGGCGGCGTCCAATTGTGCGACCGCCGCGGACAGGTTGGCCGCACGATCTCCCAGGTTCGATCCCAGCGACAGATAAGCGGTTTCGCCCACCAAGCCAGTTTCGCGGTGAAAAGCGCGAGAATCCAGAGAAAACTGACCAACTCCGTGAATTTTCGGACGGAGGAACCCTCTCGCCCCTGTACCTTCGACCGGCACCTAGGTCACTTTCCTAACTTCTCGGGTACCGCTAGTATCGAAATGCCATGAATCTGGACTCTCTTCTCATCAGCCGGGACGCCAATTTGCTCGGCGTGCTGCGTCCGGCGCTGGAGAAAATCTCGGTCCATATCGAGGTTTGCGCAGGGTCCAAGGCCGGCAACGATATGCTGACGAAGCGCAAGTTCGATGCGGTCATCATCGACTGCGACGACCTGCAGAGCGGCTTTGATCTTCTGCGGTCGCTCCGCCAGACCCAAAGCAATGCCAAGTCCGTTTCCTTTGCTGTGGTGAATGGGAAGACGACCACCCAAGAGGCCTTTCAGTCCGGAGCCAACTTCGTTCTGCAGAAGCCGCTGACCCCGCTGCACGCCTCGCGCTGCTTTAATGCGGCTCTCAATTTTATGGTCCGGGAACGGCGCCGGTACTTCCGGCATCCACTGGACATGCCGTTGCGCATCAGTTTTCCAAAGAATCCGGAAATGACCGCCACGGCAACCAACTTGAGCGAGGGAGGCATGGCCATCCGCATCATCGGTAAGGTGGCCAAGGATGCGCAGGCGCAGTTTCGCTTCACGCTTCCCGGGGCTAACATTTCGCTCGAACTCAAAGGCGAGGTCGCCTGGGCTGACGGAACCGGCCACGCCGGCATCCGCTTCGTCGAGGTTCCGCAGAGTTCACAGTATCAGCTCGACAAATGGTTGACCGACCGGTTGCAATAAGAAATGCCGGCACGGTTGCAAGGCTACTCCGCGCTTCCCTAAACTGATTACCCTTCCCAGCAACACACACCCGGCATCCAGCTTGTGACTTGCGTCCAGCCACTGCTGTGGCAGTGTAGAGAAGCGGCTTGCCGCGTCTGCCTTCAACCATGATCACATTGGAAGAAAAAATCGCCCGAACCGAGAGGTTGTTGCGCCGACTGGAAGAAGACCAACCCTACTTGCATGTGCGCTTGTCCGCGCTTGGCGCCGAGCACCGGCAGAGCGCTAACGCTTTCGCCGACCGCGTCCGCGCCGAGGCAGAAGCGGAACTGAAGCGCCTGCTGGCAGAACGCGCAGCGCCCTGCGAGTGGAATGTGCCCCAGCCCGCCGACTGAACTAGAGCAAACGCCCTGGCATCGCCATAACTTGCTTCCCTTAGCAGAGGCTTGACGGCCGGTTTGTTTTCGTTTATATTACCTTTTAGTTATACAACTGATAGGTTATTGACTGATGTCCTCCGATCGTCTTGATGCAACCTTCGCGGCGCTCGCCGATCCCACCCGACGGGCGATTCTTGCCCGGCTCGCATCGGGTGAAGCGTCGGTCACGGAGTTGGCTGCGCCATTCGCGATGAGCCAACCCGCGATCTCCAAACACCTCAAGGTGCTGGAGCGCGCCGGCTTGATTTCGCGCGGCCGCGACGCGCAGCGGCGCCCGCGTCGGCTCACGGCCAAGCCGCTCGCGGAGGCCAACGGATGGTTGGAGAACTACCGCAAGTCTTGGGAGGGCAGGTTCCAACGCCTGGATGCCCTGCTCGACGAGCTGAAAACCAAGAAGAAGCGCGCACCCGGTAGAGGATAGAGGAGAGCACCGATGACGAACCGTGGAGGTTTGAAACTGACGACGCGCGGCGAGCGAGAGATCGAAATGACGCGCGTCTTTGATGCGCCGCGCAGCCTCGTCTTCGACGCCCTTACCAAGCCCGGACTGGTCAAGCGGTGGTTGCTTGGACCAGACGGCTGGTCTATGCCGGTGTGCGAGATCAATCTGAGGGTGGGCGGCAGCTATCGCTACGTATGGCGTCACGTCAATGGAAATGAAATGGGCATGGGCGGCGTTTATCGCGAAATCGTTGTGCCGGAGCGCATCGTCGCCACCGAGAAGTTCGACGACCCTTGGTACCCCGGTGAGGCCGTGGGCACGATGGTCCTCATGGAGCAGGGCGGAAAGACCACGCTCACGCAGACGATAGTCTACGAGTCGGGCGCAATTCGCGATGCTGTTCTCAAGTCCCCTATGGAGCAGGGCGTGGCTGCGAGCTACGACCGGCTGGCAGAGCTGTTGGCGGCGGCGACAACTTAAAAGCTAAAGAGGAGAACTATATGCAAAAAATCAGCCCATTTTTGTGGTTCGACGGCAAAGCCGAAGAGGCGATGAATTTCTATGTTTCTGTTTTCAAGAATTCAAAGGTGGTGAGGGTTTCACGATATGGAGAAGGAGGGCCGGGACCGAAGGGGGCGGTGATGTCCGCGACATTCCAGCTGGATGGGCAAGACTTTTTCGCGCTCAACGGTGGCCCGCAATTCACCTTCTCACCGGCCATTTCGTTCTTCGTGAACTGCGAGACGCAGCAAGAAGTGGACGAACTGTGGGAGAAGCTCTCGGAAGGCGGAAAAAAAGAAAGATGCGGCTGGCTCAAAGACAAATATGGTCTGTCGTGGCAAATCATTCCCTCTGCTTTAGGCAAACTGATGGGAGACAAAGATGCTGAGAAAGCAAAAAGGGTGATGCAGGCAATGCTTCAAATGGACAAAATTGACATAGCGCGCTTGCAGCAGGCATACGACCAAAAGGGGTAGGGGACTAGACGCTGACGGCGACCTCGGACGCGAGCGTCGGCAGCGCACGTTGATCTTCCAGCGCGGTTTCTTCCCAATACGACCGGTCGCGCAAAATGCGCGACACCAGCGCGGTATGCATGGCGTGGCCCGCGCGGTCGGCCACCACCGAACCCAGTATCTGTTTGCCGATCAACGCCAGGTCACCGATGAGATCCAGAACTTTGTGGCGTACGAACTCGTCGCGAAAACGCAACGGCGGGTTCAGCACTTCGTCGCGGTTCAGCACGATGGCATTCTCCATCGACGCCCCCCGAATCAGTCCCTGCTGTCGCATGGCATCGGCTTCATGCAGAAATCCGAAAGTCCGCGCCGGCGCAATCTCTTTCAGATAACTGCCATTCGTCAGCCGTACGCAGAAGCTTTGCTTGCCAATGAGGGGGTGAGGAAAGTTGATCGAATACGAAACCGAATAGGCGTCTGCCGGATAGACCGCAATAAATTTATCGCCTTCGCGCAGTTCGATCTCCCGCACGATCCGGAGATAAGTGCGCGCTCTGCGCTGTTGCCGAATCCCGGCCTTCTGAATCATTTCGACAAACGGACGGGCGCTGCCATCCAGAATGGGCAACTCCAGATTGTCCAGTTCGACGATGGCATTGTCGATGCCGACGCCAGTAAACGCCGAGAGCAGGTGCTCGGTGGTGGAGATGAGCACGCCCTTTTTCATCAAGCTGGTGGCGTAACTGACGCGGGCCACGTTGCGTCCGCTGGCTTCGATCGCGAAGCTGTCGAGGTCGGTGCGGTGGAACACGATTCCGGTTCCCGCAGGCGCGGGCAGAATTCGCAGGCTGACCGGAGCTCCGCTGTGAAGACCCACTCCTGTGCAGGTCACAGCACCACGAATTGTTTGCTCGTGCGTCAACGGGGGAGACGTGTAAGTCTTTTGCTGTGTATCAGCTTACCGTGTTGGGCCGAGTTCTGTATGTGGCAAAACAGCCACACTCCGTGGCTCGTTCAGCCATGGCAACGGCTAACTTGTTCAGGCCGTTATAGATCTTTGGGGGTATCCAAGGAAGAACTTGCCCCTGTTTTCCCCTGCTGGCAGCGACTTTCGCTACCAACTTCGCGGGGATAACGTGTGTTTTGTGCGCCGCGGCCCTTCTGCATTGACAAGTGTTAAAGCTACGGGCCACAGCCTGTCAGGTGAAAGGACGAAGCTTCGTCCTCAAGGGTCTGAAGGCACTCTACGCGAACGACATCGCGAGAAGAAAATCCAAGTCCGGCGCATTGCCCAGTGAGTCGACGCTCACATATGAAGCGCTAAATCTTACCGCTTCTTCAGCGGCAGTTTGGGGTCGTACGTCACCGCCGCTTCGAACAGCGAATCCGGCAGTTTCAGGTTGTAGCTCGCGGTGTTGATGAAGCGCTGTTGCGAAGTCTCTCCGTTGTAATAACGGGTAATGGAGTGGGCAGTCCAGATTCCCTGCACCAGCTTGTAATTGTCGTAGACCTCGTCTTCCACGTTTTTCTGCTTGTCCTTCGGATCGCGCCAAGAATAACTGATCTTGATCGGATAGTGCGAATTCTGGTCTAGAAAAACGCTAACCGAGTCGTTCTGGCTGTTGAGCAGCGTGACCCCTTCAGTTACCTTCGAATCCACTACCGCCGGACCATCGTAGAACAGAGCCACATTCGGATCGCGTATCCATTTGCGGAAGACCCATTCGAGCGAATGCTGCCGGCGGCGAAGGTAGTTCTCCAAATCAAGAGGTTCCTGCGCCGCCGTTCCCTTGTAGGTCGTCTCATATCCTTTGTCGCCGTTGTGAATCAGGACAATATCGAACTTGTTTTTGACCTTGACGTTGCCCACCTGCCCCTCAATCAAGAAGATGTCCTTCGTGTGGATGACTTCGAACCGATCTTTGTCCGGATACTCGACGTAGTAGTTGTAGGGAATCCCGGTGCTCTCGGTGCGCCCGTGATAGAGGGGATAGTAGCGGCCCGTCTCACTCCTGTTTTCGTAAGTAAGGTAGGCTTGTCCTCCCAGTGCCTGGATGGTCTGATCGAGAACCGCGCGCGCCTTGCGGGCATTGTCGGAGTCGTTCAGGTTGACGGCGGGCTGAGGGGGAGCGGGCGTTGGAGCGGTTTGGGCACCGCCCAGCGCGCACAGCAGCAAAATGGCAATCAAGCGATACATGGATATTTGGTTAGAAGCGGTCAAGCTGATTTTAGCTGTACAACAGAAAACCTGGATATACCCAAACCCGGCGAGTTGCGCTCGCCTGGACAGCCGGGGGCGGCTGTCCCTACGTAAATCTCCCTACCCCACCAGCACCGCGCCGCCGTTTACGTTGAAAACCTCGCCGGTGATAAATCCAGCATAGGGCGTGCACAGGAACAGAATCGGCCCCGCGATCTCGTCCGGCGTCCCCACGCGACCGAGCGGAATGGTGCTGAAAACTTTTTCGCGCGCCGGCGGATCGTTCAGGGCTGCCGCCGACATATCCGTAGCCACCCACCCCGGCGCGACGCAATTGACATGAATGCCGTCGCGCGCCAGTTCCGTCGAGAGTCCTTTCACCATGCTGATCAGCGCGCCTTTGGTGGCTGCATAGTCACAGTGGAAAGCTTCGCCGCGCTGGCCGGCCGTTGAACTGACCAGCACGATGTGGCCGCCGCCCTGCCTCTTCATCTGTCCCACGGAATGCTTGACTAGCGAGAATACGCTGTCCAGATTCACCGCGATGGTGCGATGCCATTGCTCATCGGACATGCGCTCAATGGGCGCATCCTCATGCGGCCATATGCCGTGATTCGCGACCAGAATGTCGAGACGTCCGAACGCCGAGATCGCAGTCGATACCAGTTGCTGCGCCGCCTCCGTGGTCGAAAGATCACTCCGCACTGCGCGGCAGTTTTCCGCGCCACATTCACGCACCAGATCCTCGGCCTGCGCCTTCGCCGCTTGATAATTGAAAACAACTTTCGCGCCCGCGGCCACAAACATCCGCACCGCCGCCGCGCCAATCCCGCGCGATCCGCCGGTAATAAGAGCAACTTTAGAATTGAGAGCCAGGTCCATGAGGCATACAAGTATCGCACGCCAAACGCCGCGGTCAGTAGATAGTGGTCAGTGAAGGATCTTAGCGTCGTAGCGCTGGTGCAGCAAAAAGGAAAGGGGCGGCCAAAATCGGACGCCCACTTGAAAACTATTCACTGGCCACTGGCCTTACGCCGTTGCTGGCCGCTCGCCGCCTTTTGCAGGCGCTCGTTCCGGCTTGATCACCTGCTGCACGCCGTCGTCGGTCTTCGCCGGCAGCGGCTTGATCGGCGGCAGGTCCAGTCCCTCGACCAGCATCTTGATCTCGGAGGCGTCCAGCACTTCGCGTTCGATCAGCGCCTTCGCGATCCGGATCAGCGTTTCGCGATTTTCCGACAGGATCCCCTTCGCCGTCGCGTACCCTCTGCTCACCATCTTCTTGACTTCTTCGTCAATCTGGATGGCGGTGGCTTCGCTGTAGTCGCGGTGTTGCGCGATCTCGCGTCCCAGGAAAATCTGCTCTTCTTACTTACCGAAGGTCAGCGGACCCAGGTCGCTCATGCCCCACTCGCAAACCATCTTGCGCGCCAGTTCCGTAGCGCGTTCGATGTCGTTGCCCGCGCCCGTCGACATCTGGTTCAGGAAAATCTCTTCCGCAATGCGCCCGCCCATGAGGATGGCGATCTGCGTATCGAGATAGTTCTTGTAGTAATTGTGGCGATCGTCGGTCGGCAACTGCATGGTCAAACCGAGCGCCATGCCGCGCGGAATGATCGTGACCTTGTGCACCGGATCGGAGTGCGGCAGCATGGCCGCCACCAGCGCGTGTCCGGCCTCGTGGTACGCGGTGTTCTTCTTCTCTTCATCGGAGAGCAGAAGCGACTTGCGTTCCACGCCCATCAGAACTTTATCTTTTGCCACTTCAAAGTCATACATCAGCACGGCTTTGCGGTTCTGCCGGGCCGCAGCCAATGCCGCTTCGTTCACCATGTTGGCCAGGTCCGCGCCGGAGAATCCCGGTGTGCCGCGGGCCAGAACCGACAAATCCACATCGTCCGCCAGAGGAATTTTGCGGGTGTGCACGCGCAGAATTTCTTCCCGTCCGCGAACATCCGGACGATTCACCACCACGCGCCGGTCGAAACGCCCCGGTCGCAGCAGCGCCGGATCAAGCACATCGGGACGGTTCGTCGCCGCCATCAGGATCACGCCTTCGTTCGATTCGAAGCCATCCATTTCGACCAGGAGCTGATTCAAAGTCTGCTCGCGCTCGTCGTGTCCACCGCCGAGCCCAGCGCCACGGTGACGTCCGACGGCGTCAATTTCGTCGATGAAGATGATGCAGGGAGCGTTCTTCTTGCCCTGCTCAAACAAGTCGCGCACGCGGCTTGCGCCCACGCCCACGAACATTTCCACGAAATCCGAGCCGGAGATGGAGAAGAAGGGAACATTAGCTTCGCCCGCGACCGCGCGTGCCAGCAAGGTCTTGCCCGTTCCCGGAGGTCCAACCAGCAGCACGCCCTTCGGAATGCGTCCGCCAAGTTTCTGGAACTTCTGCGCCTCGCGCAAAAACTCGATGATTTCGCGCAGTTCCTCTTTGGCCTCATCCACGCCCGCCACGTCTTTGAACGTGATCTTTTTCTGCTGCATGGAGAGCAGCCGCGCCCGGCTCTTGCCGAACGACAGCGCCTTGTTTCCACCGGTCTGCATCTGCCGGATCATGAAGAACCAGAGCGCGCCCAGCAGAACCAGCGGCAGCAGATTCAGAATCCAACTGGGCCAGGTGCCGTTGCTGATGTCCTTGAAGCCGTAAGGAACATTCTTCTCCGTCAGCTTCTTGTACATATCCGGATAGTTCGCCGGCACGATCGTGTGAAACGGCGAGTCGTTCTTAAACTTCCCCTTTACTTCCTGGCCGATAAACATCACGTCGCGCACATTGCCCTGGTCCACTTCGGACAGGAATTCAGAAAAGCCGATTTCTTTTTCCTTTTGGGCATTGCTCCCGGTTTTCACAACCTGCCAGAGCAGGAAGGCCGAGACCACGATGACCGCCCAGAACAGTACCGTCTTGATCGTCGAATTCACCTAAAACTCCTCTAAGTGCAGCCCCCATCCCCACCAAAAGAAAGACGCCGCTTCAGCCCTAATTAGATGCCGGAGGCGGAAATTCGACTGGGAAAAGCCTGCCTTCTCATTCTAGACCTTTTGCAAAGAAAACGGGAAACCAGAAGGAGTAACAGAAGTCACGGGATGGCAGAGCCGACTTGAAGGCGGGCTTGGCGGCTGCGAGCTTCGAGCAACCCACGCTCTCGCTTTGGCTCGTAGCTCGTAGCTTGCAGCCCTATATCGTCGCCGCCAGATACGGCAAGTTCCGCCCCGTCTGCTCCGGACTTCCCAATCCATACCCGCAAAGAAACGTGTCATCCACCAGAAATCCGAAGTAATCCGGCTGCAGCGGCACCCGGCGCGCCGACTGCCGATCCAGCAGCGTCGCCAGCTTCACCGAAGCCGCGCCCCGACCCCGTAGGTCGTTCATCAGAAATTCGCTGGTCACCCCCGAGTGCACCAACCCCTCGACCAGCAGCACATGCTTGCCCTCAATCGCCAGTTCGTGGCTGAAAAGAATCTCCAACACCGCGGATTCACCCTGCTTGCTCTGCTTGTAGCGCGGCTTGATAAAGGCGCAGATGACGGGCACATCGACCGCCCGCACCAAATCGGCCATGAACAGGAAGCTGTTTTCCAGAATACCCAGCGCGATCACGGTCTGGCCGCGATAGTCGTCGGAAATCTGCCGTCCTAGTTCGCGGACTCTTTTCTGAATCTGGTCGGCCGAGATCACCTGGCGCGACCCGGCATTCGGCGAAACGTTCATAACGGAAGCAGCACCTCCAACGTAGAAACTATGACGCTGTAACTCTACCGATGGCATGTTACATCATGGCCGCAATCTCCCGAATCCAAATCGCTTGCGAAGCCCCAGCCGGCGCCCGAAAAGCCGCCGGAACCGCAAACCCCCGCATCCAGATCAGCCCGCAGCCCTCCGCGACCGCAACCGGCCAGAGCTTTTTCTCCGCTCCGGTCGCATGCCGGTCACTCAACAGCTCCTTCACTTTCTTTGCCGCCGCTGTGTGCGCCGGCCAAAAACGATCTCCCGCCCGCCAGTTGCGGATCAGAACTTCCTTCGGCATGTGCTCCAGACCCAGCAACTGCCCGCGTTCATCCTCCGGAACGCCACCCGCATCCACTACCCGGGCTTCTATGCAAACGCCCAGTTCAGGAACTTCCACCGCGCCCGGCACCGCTAAAGCGTACGCATAATCCGCCGCTTCGCTTCGGCCGCCGGGAGGTCCCAGTTCCAGCAAAAGTTCCTGCCGTCCACGTTGAAGATTCCGCCTGAGAAGATTCCGCCCGCCCGACAGCTCCAGCCTCTTACCTACCGACCCTCGCGCCAGCTCCAGCGTCTCCTCAATCAGCCGAAACGAGATACTCAAATCTGGCGCATTCGTTTCCAGCCATCCGCGGACCAGCCGTCGCTGGGCCGCCAGCGGAAGCGCCAGCAGCGGCCCCACGGCAAGCCCCTGTAGAGACACGGCTTGCCGCGTCTCGTCGCCAGGGCCACCGCACTGTGCCGCGACCTCCGGATGCCCGCGCTCCCAATGCTCCTCTTCGGCCCGCGCGATTTCCGCCAGCTCACCCATGTGTTCGATCGCGGCCTCGCCAGATTCTTCCCCGATCATCGGCAGCAGCCGATGCCGCACACGATTGCGAAGGAAGGCAATATTCCGATTCGACGAATCTTCACGCCAGCTCCGGCCCTGCTCGCGCAGAAATTCTTGCAGGGCAGCGCGCCGAAAGCCGAGCAACGGCCGTACCAACTCGCCAAACGCGCGTCCCTGCTCCTCGAACACGATCCGCGGATGAATGCCCGAAAGTCCGCGAATGCCGGTACCGCGAAAAATGCGCAGCAGCACCGTCTCCGCCTGATCGTCGAGCGTGTGCGCCGTCGCAATCTTCGCAACCCGACCCTCACGCGCGAGCCGGCGAAAAAAGCCGTAGCGCAGTTCACGCGCGGCCGCCTCGATGCCGGAACCGATCTCGGAACTATGGCTCCCGTCAACCGGCGCCTCGCAGACATGCAATTCGAGCCCGTGCTGCCGCGCCAAATTTGCGACAAACCGCTCGTCCTCGTCGGACTCTTCTCCGCGCAGCTTGTGATTGACGTGCGCAACCGACAGCACGATCCCCAACTCGGCCCGCAACTCCAGCAGCAGGCAAAGCAAAGCCACAGAATCCGCCCCCCCTGAAACTGCTACCGCCAGGCGGTCCCCGGCCCGAATCGACTCCTGCTTCCGAATTGTCTGCAACAGCCGCTCTGCCAACCCCTGCACGGAGAAATGGTACCGGAAACCAGTTCTCAGTTCCCAGTTCTCAGTGAGAGCGGTTTGTTGAGAACTGAGAACTGGGAACTGGCATCAACCACCAGCAACTGCTATGCTGTCCCGCAAATGTGGGGAGCTTCTCGCTGGACTGCCAGGTTTCTGCTGCTGGTCATGCTCGCTTCGGCCTTCGGGCCGCTGGCGATGGCCTGTGCTACACGGCCGGAAGCCATGCACTGCGTGCGCCAGTCGGTGTCCGCGCAAGCGGCGCAGCCTGCGATGCCATGCCATCACGCGATGGCACAGTCGAAGCCGCCCCAGCCCGAATCATCGCGAGTCGAATCATCCGAAGCCTCGTTTCAAGCCGTCGATAATTGCTGTCAGAACCATTGCTGCTGCGGCGCGACCACCTCCGAGTGGGCGCAACCCGCTTCCAATCTGCTTTCCTTTTTGAGTCTCCTGATCGAACCGGCGCGCCCGCCGCAAAGCGCGGCACTTCACTCAAGCGACATCTCCGGACACGATTCCGCCCGCGCCCCTCCGCGCAGCTAGCGCCTTTCAAAAATTCTGCGAACAACAATGGCTGCGCCGCGTCGCCAGCCCCAGAGAGTACGGGTGAGAACTCGGCCGTCCCTCCGGGACTTGATTCATTTGTCGCACTTTTCCCAGCGCTAAAGCGCTGGGCTAAGCTCGGCCGCCCCTCCGGGGCTGGATTGTCGAAGAGGAAAAGCGACATTTCCGGGACACATTTCCTGAGGACACAAGAAACATGACTCGCCTCAAGCTGCTGACATTCGCCGCTTTGTTGTCGATCACCCCCGCCGCGTTCGCTAACGTTTACGGCGCGATCCGCGGCGTCGTGCACGACCCCCAGCATCGCCCCATTCAGAACACCATGGTAATGCTCAAAGCGAAATCGTCGGACTGGGCAAAGAGCGTCACCACCGACGCCACCGGCGAATTCCAGTTCAACGCCGTGCCCCTCGGCGACTATTCCGTGAGCGTCGCCAGTCAGGGCTTCGCGCAAACTTCACAGGACGTCACGGTCATCTCGGGATCTGTGCCAGTCGTTCACTTTCAATTGCAGGTGGCCTCGGCAAATGAAAGAGTCACCGTCTCTGGCTCGCCCGCAGTCGTTGCCACCGACAGCGCCACTCCCATTACCCTCGTCAGCCGCCTCGACATCGAGCGCACTCCCGGCGCCGACCGAACCAACAGCCTGGCCATGATCACCGACTACGTCCCCGGATCCTACGTCACCCACGACATGCTCCACATGCGCGGCGGCCATCAGACCACCTGGCTCCTGGACGGCATCCCCATCATCAACACCGCCATCGCGCAAAATCTCGGCGCCCAGTTCGATCCCAAAGACATGGATTATGTCGAGGTCGATCGCGGCAGCTATGGCGCCGAGTTCGGCGACCGCACCTACGGCGTCTTCAACGTCGTGCCCCGCACCGGCTTCGAGCGCAACAACCAAGCCGAACTCGTCCTCAGCGCCGGCAACTTCTACCAGACCAATGACGCGCTCAGCTTTGGCAGCCACACCGAACGCTTTGCATACTACGCCAGCGTCAACGCCAACCGCAGCAATCTCGGCCTGCAGCCGCCCGTTCCCCAGGTTGTGCACGATGCCGTCAACGGCGTCGGCGGCTTCGGATCCTTCATCTTCAACGTCGATCCCTCCAACCAGCTTCGCCTGATGACCTCGCTACGCCGCGACTACTTCCAGATCCCGTACGACCCCTACCCCAACGACATCGAGAACAATGGCGGATACCCCAGCATCGGCCTGCGCGATGGCCAGCATGAGGCCGATGCCGGCGCTCTGTTCACCTGGGTCCACACTTTCAATTTGCATCTTATGACCACGCTTTCGCCTTTCTACCACTACAACAGCGGAGACTACGCCAGTAAGCCCACCGACAATCCCATCGCCACCACGGAGAACCGCGGCTCCACCTATGCCGGAGCTCAGGCCAGCTTCGCCGCCAACTACAAGAAGAACGATCTGCAGGTTGGATTCCTCAGTTTCTACCAACGCGATAACCAGCTCTTTGGCCTCATCTTCAATGACCCCAGCGCAAACCCCATCACGGATACCGAGCGCCCCACCGCCAATCTCGAAACCTTCTACATCGACGACAAGTTCAAACCCTTTTCCTGGCTGACGCTCTCGGCCGGCATGCGCCCCACGCGATTCTCCGAAGGCAACTTTGCGCCCACCGCGCTCGCGCCGCCCATCTCCGAGTCTGCCATCAGCCCGCGTTTCGGCGCCACCGTGACCATCCCTCGCCTGCGTTGGACCTTCCGCGCCTTCTACGGTCACTACTACCAGGCTCCGCCGATCGAAACCGTATCTGGTCCGCTGATCACCCAGTGCCAACCGCCCCAATGCGGCTTCCTGCCGCTATCTGGTGAGCGCGACGAAGAACACCAGTTCGGCGTGACTATTCCTTTCCGCGGATGGGTCCTCGACGCCGATAACTTCAAAACCAACGTCGCCAATTTTCTCGACCACAACAACATCGGAGCGTCGAACATCTTCTTCCCCATCACTGTTTCCCAAGCCGTGATTCGCGGATGGGAACTCACCCTGCGCTCTCCCCGCTTCGCGCATCGCGCCCAGGCGCACCTGGCCTACTCCAACCAGATCGCCGAGGGCAGCGGCACCATCACCGGCGGCCTCACCGATTTCACGCTCGCTCCCGGACTCAGTGCGCTCGACCATGACCAGCGCAACACGCTCAACGTAGGCGGCGACGTCAGCCTCCCCTGGCGCTCCTATGCCTCCACCAACGTCTACTACGGCTCCGGCTTCACCAACGGACTTCCGGGGCAACCCTATCCGGGAGATCATCTGCCGCAGCACACCACCCTCGATCTATCGCTCGGTAAAGACTTCGGCGAACGCTTCACCGCGTCCCTGAGCGCTTTAAACGTAACCAACCGCCGCGTCGAGTACGACAACAGCCTCACCTTCGGCGGATATCACTGGAACCTGCCGCGCGAAATCTATGTCCAACTGCGCTACCGGTTTCGCTATTGAGGGGTGACTCAGTGGTGACAAGGGTTCTTGACAGGGCGAGCTGGCAGCTAATATATTTTGCTTTGATATATCTTAGGTTTACGAGCGGTACAGCAAAGCGTCCGGGCTGAGACCTGATGACCGAAAGCTGACGGCTGACAGCCGACCGCTTGCGGGCATCGAACCAACAAGAGCGGCAACGACGGTTTGACGCTATTCCGGTACGCTCCGTATAATGCAGAGCGTCCACACCCTGATTACCACGCTTGCATTATGCGTGAAGAGAGCCGGGCGTCGTACGCGCCTTGCGCGCTCGCTGCGCCGGTTTCAGGTCTATGACTGATAGGCTCGGGTTGCGATCAGCCTCGTTGAGCCCAGCGAGCTGGCAGCTTCCAGCATTTCCGAAAAATCCGAAGGAGTTCAAAGGATCCAATGATCAGCAAGTTTGCGCGCGTCACGGTGGCCGTAGTGTTCGGCCTCTCCCTCTTCGTTCTGGCCCAAGCCAGCCCGGCTGCCGGCACTCCCGCGGCTGCCACCCCACCTGATTCTCCCTCCGCTGCTGCCGCGGCGACGGCCAAGGCTACGGGCACCAAAGTCGGCACCATCAACATCGAACAGGCGATCTTCACCTCCAACGAAGGACGGCGCGATTTCGACGCGCTCGCCAAGAAGTTTGAACCCAAGCAGAATGAGTTGAAGGGCTTGGCCGACGAAATCGACGGCCTCAAGAAGCAGCTCAATGCCCAGCAGGATAAGTTGAATGACGAATCGCGCGACAAGCTGGTGAAGCAGATCGAGACGAGACAGAAGAGTTTCGATCGCGCTACGCAGGACGCACAGGAAGATTTCCAGAACCAGCAGGGCGAGATCGGAAATAAAATCCTCACCAAGATGGCTCCCCTCATCGTGAAGTACTCCAGCGAAAACGGCTATGGCATGATCCTGGATACATCTCAGCAGTGGCCGCGTGGCCCGGTGATCTGGTACGGACCAGCCGTGGACATCACGCAAACGATCGTCGAAACCTACAACGTTCAATCCGGAGTGCCGGCGCCCGCGGCGGGTAGCACGGCTGCCAAGCCCGTAAGACCGGTAACGTCCCCCGCCACCAAACCGGCTGCTCCCACGACTAAGCCGCCGGTAACCAGTCCGCCGAAACAATAGCGACACCGCTCGGGCAGTTTCGGTTCCAAGTTATTTCTTAAGACCGCGTGCAGACGCGGTCTTTTTTTGCGTCTTGGTTTTTCGTGTTGTAACTAACTTTTGTTTTCGCTTCGCTCAGGATCAAATCGCGAGCCGCAGGTGTCTGTAGGGGATAACGGGCCCGTTCCGGACACACTATGTTCAACACTATGTTCAGCACACTCGAAAGCACCTGGGACCAGTCCGCCCGTCGGGGATGGACTACGCTCGCATCCTTCACCATGCAAGCCTTTGGAATGAGCTTGCTGCTCGCGATCCCGTTGATCTGGGTTCAGCAGCCACCGCAGTTGCAGTGGTTGCAGCCGCTCACGTCGCCCGCAGCGTTCACACCACCTGCAGAAACGCAGGGTGCGCGCGGACACCATGCGGCCGTTGCGGTCAGCAACCCGCGCCCGGAGCAGATCGTCGCGCCCCAATCGATCCCTCTTCACATCGCAGCAAATCACGACGGCGACTCTGTTCCGACTGCGCCAGACTTCCCCACCATTGGCACTGGACCGGGTCGCGGATCAGGCGATACCGTTCCCGGTGGACTCGGAGACGGAATCCCCATGGTGATCCCGGCGCGACCAGCCGTGATCAAGCCCCTGCGTGTATCGAACCTGGGGGAGGGCAACCTTATCTACCGGGTGCAGCCGAACTATCCGTCAATCGCGCGTCAGGCCCGCGTTCAGGGCACGGTCGAGTTGCGGGCGATCATCAGCAAGGCGGGGACCATCGAGAATCTGGTCGTGGTCCGCGGACACCCGATGCTGGCCGCAGCCGCGATTGATGCGGTCCGGCAATGGCGCTACCGCCCTTATCTGCTGAATAACGAGCCCATTGAAGTGGAGACGGAAATCACGGTGAACTTTGTGTTATCGGGGAGCTAACGTCAGCGGTTGACGTCAGCGGTTACCATCGGCACTTAACAGGGCGGCGCGTGCGATCACTATAATCGGCTAGGTGAACGCACCGCGCCCCGATCTCGCGAAAATACCCGAAAGCCGCTCGCTGATTCTCGACGGTCGGACTTGGGCGGAAGTTTCTCTGGCAGCGCTGGGAGAAAATTTTCACGCCGTGCAGAAGCACGTCGGTGAAGGCGTGACCATTTGTGCGGTAGTCAAAGCCGATGGTTACGGCCATGGCGCGGTGGAGTGCGCTCGCTCGCTCGAAGGCGAGGGTGCCGAGTGGCTGGGCGTGACCGATGCCGCGGAAGGCCTGGCTTTGCGCGGCGCCGGCACCAAGGCCCGCATTCTGCTGGTGACCGGGATCTGGAAGGGCGAGGAAGATAGCATCGTCGCCCAGAATCTCACTCCTACCATCTGGGAACCCTGGCACATTGATACGCTCGAACGAGCTGCGCGGAAACGGCAGAGTGTTCTGCCGGTGCATCTGAAGCTCGACACGGGCATGCACCGGCTCGGCGCGTCGAAGGAAGCGTGGCCGCGTTTGTGCGAAATGTTATCCGCGTGCAAGCACCTTAGTCTGGAAGGCCTGAGCACGCATTTCGCGTCAGCGGAAGTGCTCGACGCCGAAGACGCTGTGCGCCAAATGAAGTGCTTTGAAGAGGGACTTGCGATGTTGCGCAACTACGGGCTCCATCCTCCGCTCGTGCACATGGGAAATTCCGCCGCCATGAGCGCGCGGCCGGAGACGTGGAAGACCATGGTGCGTCCGGGAATCGCGCTCTACGGATATTCGCTGGCCTTTACATGCGGTGGCGAACCCGCCGCGGTGGCTCCCCTGCCGCTGCGTCCGGTGCTTTCGTGGAAGACGCGAGTGCTGACCGTGAAGGAAGTTGCAGCCGGAGAAGCGGTCGGCTACATGGGCACCTTCGTGACCAAAGCGCGGAGTCGCATCGCGGTTCTGCCCGTAGGTTACGCGGACGGCTATCCGCGGCTGCTTTCGAATCGCGCGCGGGTGATCGTACGGGACGAATACGCGCCGGTGGTGGGACGCGTCTCGATGGACCTGACGATCGTGGACGTCAGCCACATTCGCGGTGTCGCGGTGGGAGATGAGGTCATCTTGATCGGACGAGGCGCTGGCAAGAGCGTGGACGCGGTAGAACTGGCGCGGTTGTGCGAAAGCGTACCCTACGAGATTCTGTGTGGCTTGTCGCAGAGAGTGCCGCGAGTTTACCTCTGAGCCGTCAGCAGTCAACCAAGCACCAAGGCGGACTGCCGACTACTGAATGCTGTGTGCTGACTGCTGAGTGCTGAAATCCTGCCATTGAAATGACCGTGTTGGCCAATCTGCCCCTCCTTGCTGTATTTCTAGAATAGAGATGCCCTCGCGCTACGCTCAATGGATGTACGACTGGGAGACCCGGCTCACGTCGGTGGACAACAACCGCGTGGTGCGTCCGCTGGAGTGGGGGTTGGATTGGACACACAACTGGCCCGGCCGCAACGGCGGTTATACAGGACAGGGCTCGGGACAGGGCTCTCAGGAGTTGCTGGAGTATTTCTCGCGGTTCAACGATCGCATCATTCGGGCCAGCGACGACTTTTATTCTTACCGGAAGCCGACGGATTTCCGGTTGGAGCGCCGCGAGGTTCAGGTGTTCAGCACGCGCGAAGTGCCGGACCCGCGGCTGGAAGAAAAAGTTCGTGGGACGCATGCGGAGTTTCTGCGCTTTACCTCGCCGGTGGTAACGCCTTTGCCGGAGAACAATCTGGTGAACGCGCGCTGGTTTCCGGCACGCGGCCGCCGCGCCGTGGTTCTGCTGCCGCACTGGAATTCCGACGCGATTTCCTACAACGCCCTCTGCCGTGTAATGAACTGGATGGGGATTGCGGTGCTGCGGCTGAGCATGCCGTATCACGACATTCGCCGGCCGGCGGAGATCGACCGCGCCGACTATGCGGTTTCCGCCAACATTGGCCGCACGCTCGATTCGGTGCGGCAGGGCGTGGTCGATGTGCGCTGTTGTCTCGATTGGCTGGAAGCGCAGGGTTACAACCGGCTCGGCATCGTCGGAACGAGCCTCGGATCGTGCTATGCGTTTATCGCCACCGCGCACGATCCGCGGATTCAGGTGGCGGCGTTCAATCACGCCTCGACTTACTTTGCCGACGTGGTCTGGCATGGGCAGTCCACGCGCCACGTCCGCGAGGGACTGGAAACGGCCATCGATTTGGAGAATCTGCGGCAGGTGTGGCGCGCCGTCAGTCCGATGGTGTACTTCGATAAATTTTCGCGCTGGCCGCGCCGCTCGCTCATTATCTATGCGAAGTACGACATGACGTTTCTGCCGGAATTTTCAGAGCAGGTGGTCGAGCAATTCGAGAAGCACAACCTGGATCACAAAGTCGTCGTGCTGCCCTGCGGGCATTACACCATGGGGGAGACGCCTTACAAATACATGGATGGATGGCAGCTGGTTAGCTTTCTAAGAACGGCGTTCGAGTAGTTCGCACGGCGCTCCGCTTCGGAGAGCAAAATCAGGGGGTACCCCCCTCCCCCCTTATTTCGTGTAAGCTGTTATAAATCAATCACTTACATTCAAAGTATTCAAAAATAAGGATTTAGCAGTCACCTATGCTGTTTTTGGCTGAATTCTGAGCCGGTGAAGCCGCCTAGGGGTTGTCATTTTTGTTGTCAAAGAGCGTCGATGATAGCCCCTGCTCGTGGGCATCTAAGGTCCGTCTTTGGAGACGGACACAGTTTTGCCTCGGCTAATCAGATTTCATTTTCAGATATGGCGAGTGGGATGTCTAGGACGGCGATCACAGGTGGGATGTGATGAAAGATGGGTGCTGGATAACGGATTCGCCGCAGGTAGTTGATAAACCCACGTCTCGAAAATCGCGAGACGTGGGGCACCCCCGGTTGTTACTCTGCCGACGTTAGCTATCGGTGCGCTTTCTCGTGGGCAAAAGGTGGCCACCCGCCAGACGCTTATACTATTCGCAAACGTGGAAAAGGACTCGTGCGAAACATGAGCGACGAGACCGTCCAGATTCCAGCCGCAGTACAAGGCAGGTTCGAGGCTGGGGTGAAAGAAGCCTACAAGGAATACGACAAGGAAGCTCGGCGAAGTCTTGAAGTCAGAACCGGCTTCTATGGCACTCTTTCCGCGCTAGACGCTGGCTCCATAGCCGTGGCGGCGTCTATCGGCATGGCCCTCATGGCCAAGCCTCAGTTGATAGCCGGCTCCCTGCATGCGATTGCGCACGGCCTTGTCGTGACCGCAGTCTTCCTCTGGTTGTCTCTCCTCTGTGCCGTCGGTCATAACTTCCTGGCTGTCGAAATTGCGAAGTTGGAGTCAGCGTACTCCCATGTTGAATTCGTCAGAACAATAATGCGCCAAGGTTTCGCAATCGCGAGGGAAGCCAGTTCCGCGGAAAACCACTCTTGTGTTGATCGGCTAACAGAGGAGGCGCAAGAGGAGCCTATTATGCAGCAACAGCAGATTATGAAGCGTGGGAAGTTCCTGCACCCTTGCGCGACCGTGCTGGCTTACATTTCCATGGGATCGTTCTTGACTGCATACACTTTCGTCATGGTTTGCGTGGTTCGCCTGTGGTGGATAACACCATAGCCCATTTACCAGGCTGGAGAACGCATTCTTGTACGAGACGGAGAACAGATGTGGATCACATGGAAAGACCAGGACGCCGATCTTGCTTGGCCAATCACACTCGAACGGAAAATTGACATCTTCTGCGAGCAGGTACGGGGATGGCAGTTGCACGTAGCGGATATGATTGCCAATGGCGGGGACCCGCTCGGTGGCGGGGCTAAAGTGCGGCCCATCCCGCACTCGGGCTTTGCCGTTCTCCAGATTTGCCTTAGTTATTTCGAGACAATCGGAAAGCACCGAGATCTGGTAGCCGGCGGATCGAAGGAGTATTTCAAGGCTGGCGCCCAGGACGTATTTCCCGTATTGCAAAACGTTCCGCACGATGTCCGTAACAAGCTGCTCGACGTCCTATACGTCGATGGAAGATGCGGCCTCTATCACAACTCGAGGACTGGTCGCGGCGTGGGTCTTGGTCAAACGCCAAGCGGCGAGGCGATGGCTTACCTCCCCGATGAGCAAGTACTTGTGATCTATCCGGAGCGCCTTCCCCACGCTCTCAAGTGCCATCTCGAACGCTATCGGGCGGAACTACTAGATCCAACTAATGTTGACGCACGCCAACGCTTCGGACGTCAGTTCGATCAGGATTTCGGTGTAGCCAGCGGGACCTGAGACTGCGCGAAACGCGGGGAGCCAGCTTTCTTATATCTAGTAAGTTATTTATTTTAAATAAGATGGACAAGACAATATTTATCTTGACTTATCATGGTAAGAAGCTAGAATAGGAGTCGAACCGGGACGCGGGGAACCATGCCACCCACAACAACCAAGAAGTTCACTCCTGAGATCGACGCCCAGCTCTACGATGAGTTCGTTGCGGTTGCCGAGCGGAATGGGCAAACGAAGCGGCATGTTCTCGAACAGGCGCTCAGGTTCTACCTGCACAACGTGGTTCCGTCCCAGCACCTGGCCCGACCGGAAGTGATGGCTGCCTTCGAGCAGTCTGTAGCTCGCAACCGCGATCTATTGCAGCGTCTCGCAAAGTAAGAAGCCAAATGGCAGATTACCTTACGGTGGCGGAAGTGTACCGGATGCAGTATCGGTTAATCGAGATGTTCGGCGGTCTCCATGGCGTCCGCGATAAGGGGACGGTTGAGGCCGCTGTTTTTCGTCCGCAAACCGGCTATTACAACGCCATCGAAGAAGAAGCGGCAGCGCTGATGGAGTCGCTCGCGAACAACCACGGCTTCCTCGACGGCAACAAGCGCATCGCTTTCACCGCCGCCGATGTCTTCTTGCGGCGCAACGGCTTTTACATCGAGGTCGAAGGCCTGGACGGACACGCGTTCATCACCGGTTCGATGGACCGCCACGAATTCCGCTTTGCTCAAATCCTCGACTGGATCCGTCAGCACATCAAACCTCTCGTTTAGCACTGGGGAAATCCCGGAGTTCTGAAAGTTCACAACCTTTCGCGGACAGGAGTGTATGCGCCACAGTAAAATAGCTTCCGGTACCTGACTATGAAAAATTCCGACATGTCGCGCCCGCTCTATGAAGTTGATCCGCAGATTTCTAACGCTATCGACAACGAAGTTCGCCGCCAGCATGAAGGGCTGGAGCTGATTGCTTCGGAAAATTTTGTCAGCGAGGCGGTGCTTGAGGCTGCCGGGTCCGTATTCACCAACAAATATGCGGAAGGGTATCCCCGCAAGCGGTATTACGGCGGATGCGAGTTTACCGACGTGGTGGAAGAACTGGCGCGCGAGCGTGCTAAACAACTTTTTGGCGCGGAGCATGCGAACGTGCAGCCGCACTCGGGATCGCAGGCCAATCAAGCCGCATACGCGGCGGTGCTGCAACCCGGCGACACGATTCTGGGGTTGAATCTTGCTCATGGCGGGCACCTCACGCATGGACATCCTCTGAATTTCTCGGGCAAGACATACAAGATAGTCCCTTACGGCGTGACCAAGGAAACGGAAACGATTGATTACGACGACCTGGAGAGGATCGCCACCGAGGCGCGTCCGAAGCTGATTATTGGCGGCGGCAGCGCTTATCCGCGGATCATCGATTTCGCGCGCATGCGTCAGATTGCGGACAAAGTTGGCGCAATCTATCTGGTCGATATGGCGCACTTCGCGGGACTGGTGGCGGGTGGAGCGCATCCTTCGCCGGTACCGCACGCGCAAATTGTGACTTCGACCACACACAAGACGCTGCGCGGGCCGCGCGCGGGCGTGATCCTGAGCAAGCAGGAATTTGCGGCGCCGATTGATAAGACGGTCTTCCCCGGAATCCAGGGAGGACCGCTGGTGCACATCATTGCCGCCAAGGCGGTGTGCTTTCTTGAGGCATCGCAACCGAGCTTCCGCGAATACGCGCGGCAGGTCGTGGCCAATGCGAAGGTGATGGCCGAGACGCTGGCGGCCGATGGCTATCGCATCGTCTCCGGTGGAACGGACACGCACCTCATGCTGGTGGACGTGTTCGCGAAGGGCATGCTGGGGAGTGAGGCGGAGAAAGCTCTCGGTGAGGCCGGCATTACGGTCAACAAGAACGCGATTCCGTTTGATACGAATCCGCCGATGAAGCCGAGCGGCATTCGCATTGGTTCGCCGGCCGTTACTACGCGCGGCATGAAAGAGGCGGAGATGCGGCAGATTTCGCACTGGATCGCGGAGGCGCTCGATCATCGGACGGATGCCGCGGTGTTGGGGAAAATCCGCAAGCAGGTGCTGGGGATGGCGGAGGAGTTTCCTCTGTATGCCGAGCGGCGGGCGCGGGCGCAGGCCGAGGTCAGGGTGTAACCTTTTGTAAATTGTCGTCCTGAGCCAAGCGAAGGATCTATGCATTTGCTCGTGGCGCTGGAATGCATAGGACCTTCGCTTCGCTCAGGATGACAAAAAGTCTGGCGAATTCCCTGCGTCCTTCTGTCCCCCTGTGGTTAAATTCAGGTTGTGAAAGTAGCCATCGACATCCGTCGCATGACGGAATTCGGGATTGGCACCTATATCCGGAATGTGGTCCGCACGCTGGCGCGCCTGGATCGCGAGAGCAAGTACTTCCTCATCGGATCGCCGGCGAAGGTGGCGGAATGTGGCCCGCTGCCGCCGAACTTCCACGCGGTGGCGCTGGCCCGCGGCGATGAGACGCTGAAAGGGAATCTCGATTTCCGGGCGATCGTGCGGCGCCTCGGGTGCGACGTGGTTCACATTCCGCACCTGTTCTGGATTCCGCGCGGGCTGAGTTGTCCTTACGTTCTGACCGTGCACGACCTGTTGGAGCACATGTATGGATCGCGCAACGCTTCCGGCCTGCGGCGCAGCCTGCACTTTTATCTGACGCGGCGCGTGTTGCGCAAGGCGGCACGCGTGATCGCGGTGTCACAATTCACCAAGAACGAAATCGAAAAGCTCTTAGCCATTCCGGATGAGCGCATTGAGGTGGTGTACAACGCGATTGACGAGCGTTTTCTGCACGGCCATGCCACCGAATCGGATCGTGAACTGATTGCCCAGCGCTATCTGGTGAACTATCCGTTCATTCTTTACGCGGGTGCAATTCGGCCCCACAAGAATGTGGTGCGCATCATCGAAGCGTTTTCGGCGCTGAAAAGCGAGCTTCAGAAGGAGCAGCAGTTCCCGGATCTGAAGCTCATCATCATCGGGGACGATCTTTCGAGCCACCCGCGGCTGCGCCGCACTGTGGTGCGCAGCGGCGTGCAGAACGACGTGCGTTTCCTGGGATTTGTGCCCATCGAAGTGCTGCGCATTTTTTATGATGTCGCCAAGGTTTTTGTGTTTCCATCGCTCTACGAGGGATTTGGATTGCCACCACTCGAAGCGATGGCCCACGGAACTCCGGTGGTCACTTCGAACACTTCGAGCCTTCCCGAAGTTACGGGGAGCGCGGCGTTGCTGGTGAATCCAGAAAACGTGTTTGAGATCCGGCGAGCGCTGCAGCGAGCACTGCTTGATCCGGCACTCCGCGAGCGGATGAAACAACGCGGCTATGATCAAGCGCAGCGATTTTCCTGGACGAATTCGGTGTCGAGAATCCTTGAGATTTACCGCGAAGTGGCGGGTGGCCGCGTTTCCCGCGGGGTCGCCGCGGACTGAGGGCATTCTTCCTCCCGTATAATGAAAATTCCCGCGATGAATTCCAGCGCTGCGCGCAATCTCGAACCGCCGACAATTGAGACCGTGACCCGCCCGACAATGAACCATCCGCCAACGATCCGTCCGGTCCGGTTGCTTGCGGACTGGCGGATTTGTGTGCTGGTGTTGATTGGGTTGTGGGCGGTCATCTACATGGCCGGACTCTCCCGGCCCGCCTTGCTCGATGACGCCGACACGGTGCACGCCGAAGCCGCCCGCGAAATGGTGCTGCGGCACGACTGGGCCACGCTTTACGCCAACGGTGTCCGCTATCTGGAGAAAGCTCCGCTGATGTATTGGGGCGTGGCTGCGAGCTACACGCTGTTCGGCGTTAACGAGTGGGCCACCCGCTTCCCGCTCGTGCTGGGCGTGCTGGCGATGATTCTCTCCACGTACGGTTTGGGACGCTGGGCTTTGGGCAGCGAAGGCGGATTCGATTCCGGGCTGGTGCTGGCGACCGCGCTCGGACCGTATCTTTTTACGCGCTTTCTGATTCCGGATGTGGCGGTGGGTCTTTGGCTGACGCTGACGTTCTGGCTTTTTCTGGTGTCGCTGGAGCAGCCGAAGCCTGCGCGCTTCGCCTGTTGGGGACTCGCCGCAGTATGCGCGCTCAACGTGCTTACCAAGGGACTGATCGGACTGGTGTTTCCGGCGGGAGCGATCGGGCTTTATCTGCTGCTGACGGGGAATTTGCGGCACCTGCTTAAGCTGCGTCTCGTTTCGAGCACGCTCGTGTTTTTCGCGATCGCTGCGCCGTGGCACATTCTGGCAGCGCTGCGAAATCCGGCGCAGGGCCAGGTGCGCGGATTTCTGTGGTTCTACTTCGTCAATGAGCACATCCTGCGTTTCCTGAACAAGCGCGTGCCGCGCGACTACGACACGGTTCCGCTGGTGCTGTTCTGGGCGTTGCTGGTTTTGTGGCTGCTTCCCTGGACCGTTTTTCTTCCGGAGTCGCTGCAGGACGTGCCGCGGCGGTGGCGCGAGTTCCGCGCGCAGATGTCGCGGCGCCAGCGTGCGTACCTCTTGTTTTTCGTGTGGAATCTTGTGATCGTGGGCTTCTTCAGCCTCTCGACGCGGCAGGAATACTACACGATCCCGGCGATTCCGGGCTTGGCTTTGTTGGTCGGGGGATGGCTGCAACGGGAGAGAGCATCCGCCGCGGATAGCCGGGAACGGCGCGCCGGGCGGATTTCGTCGGCGGTGTTGCTGGCGGCCGGCGTCATCATCGCGGTGGCTGGCTTCGCCTTGCTCTTCTTCTCGAAGGCACCGGCTCCGGGCACGGAGCTGTCGGATCTGCTGCGGAAAAATCCTCAGGACTATGCGCTCTCCTTCGGGCACTTTCTGGATTTAACCCCGCAGGCGATGGGGGCATTCCGTGTGCCGTTGTTCGGCTTTTCGCTCGCATTTTTGCTGGGAACGCTCGCCAACTGGATTCTGCGTCGTCGCGGACGGGCGGGGGCGGGAAACGTTGCGCTGGTGGCGATGATGGTGGTTCTGCTGGCGTGCGTGCGCATTGCGTTCGGCATTTTTTCTCCGATTCTTTCGTCGAAGGACCTGGCGATGGCGATTCGCGAGCAGTACCGGCCGGGCGATCAGATCGTGGTGATAGGGCTGTATGAAAATGCTTCCTCGTTGAATTTCTACTCAGGGATCCCGTTGCACAGTTTGCGCGCGCCGGGCGGAAACATGTGGTACGGGACACAGTTTCCGGGAGCGCCGCGGGTCTTCGAGACGCAGGCATCGTTTGTCGAGATGTGGAATGGGCCGCAGCGCGTTTTTTTGTGGGCCGAAGAGGATAAACCGCCGGCGTTGCGCGGATTGGCGAGCTATGTAGTCGCGCGCCGTGGTGGCAAGATTATTTTTTCGAACCGGCCGATGGCGCCGACTTCACGATAGTCAGGCGGCCGTTTTTAAGATCGAACACATCGCCTCGCCAGTGGATGCGGCTACCAACAAAACTTGCGGCCCAGACGAGCGGCGCAATCAGGTCTCGCAGAGGCAGCAAGAAAATGTTGCGGAACACCTGTTGGTCGTCCAGCACGACCACCGCAGCGACGAGCCCGACGGCCAGCCGTCCGGCGAACGTCAGCGCGAATAGGACCCACGCCCACGCGGCCCCGCGGGCCGCTAGCAGCGTCAACAATGCCCATGGCAGGCCGAAAGTGAAAAGCAGTCCTGTATATCCCCAGCGACGGGCGTCGCGAATGGTCCGCGACCAGCGTAGTTGATGGCGGAAAAACTGCCGCAGGGTGTAGGCAGGCAGAAATGTGGTGACGGTCGCGGCGCCGAGTTCGACTCGCTTTCCGGTGGCGGAGATGCGCCGGCCGAGTTCATAGTCGTCGGCCAGATAGTCCAGCAATGCTGCGAAGCCGCCGATGGCTTCGAGGTCAGGACGGCGAAACGCCAGCGTCGAGCCCAATCCGAAGTGCAATCCCTTCTCGAGAAACCTTGCGCTCAGAACGCCTGGCACAAAGTCGGTGCTGATGCTCAATGCTTCCAACCGGGAGCCTAGGGTCGGGCCGGCGACGCCGCGGTAGAGGCAGGTCACGAGCCCCACAGAAGCGTCGGCGAACGGCGCGATTATCTTCCGCAGATAATCCGAAGAGACACGGATATCACTGTCGTTCACCAGCAGGAGTTCGTGGCGTGCCGCAGGCAACATCTGCGCCAGATTGCTGACTTTGATATTTGCTCCGAGAACGCGATCGCACACGATCAGCTCGATCGGAAGGTTGGGATATTTTGCCTGGAGCTTGCGCACCACCTCGATGGCGGGATCGCCGGGATCGCTGACACCGAAAATCAATTGAAATTCGGGATACTCCTGTTCGCAATGACTGCAGAAGCTCTCCCAGATCTCGGGATCAAAACCTTTCAAGGGCTTGAGGATGGAAACTGGGGGCAACTGATTTGCTGGCATCGGAGCCTGCTCCAGTTTCTTGCGCGTATCGCTGAGGAAGTTGGCCAGCCCGAGCGCGGACAGCAGATAAAAAAACAGGCTGCCGACGGTTCCAAGTGCGGCCACGGCTTCGAGGATCGCTCTGAAAGTTGGCGGCATGTGAATGGAAAGAATAGACTGTCGTGGCTCTCAGCGCTAAAGTCTGCGTGAGGACTCGGTCGTCCCTCCGGGACTTGAATCACTTGGTCCACTTTTCCCAGCGCTGAAGCGCTGGGCTAAGCTCGGACGCCCCTCCGGGCTGGATTTCCGAGGAGATACTTCATGTTACTCGTAGCGCAGCGACTCGATGGGATCGAGGTTGGCCGCTTTCCACGCGGGATAGATGCCAAAAATCAGTCCTACCGCGGCCGAGGCGACGAAGGCGAAGATCGACCAGTCCACCGACATGGTGGCCGGAAGCGATGGAAACACAACCGGAACGATCGCGGTAATGAGGGCGCCCAGCAAGAGTCCGATCACTCCGCCCACCGCCGTGAGCATGACGGCTTCGAGCGTGAATTGAACGAGAATGTCGCGCTTGCGGGCTCCCATGGCTTTGCGCACTCCGATTTCGCGCGTGCGCTCGGTCACCGAAACCAGCATGATGTTCATCACGCCCACGCCGCCAACGATCAAGCCGACACTCGAGACCGCAAACATGAAGATGAAGATCATACCCGTGATCTGATTCCACACGTCGGAAATCGAGTCTTGCGTGAAGACGGCGAAGTTATCCGGCTTCTCAGTCGGGACCCTCCGGCGGCGGCGCAGCAACTCGCGCATTTCGTCGATTGCCTTGGGCATGTCAGCGTGCGAGGTGGCCTTGACGCTGATCCAGTACTGCTTCAGTTCTGGGTGCAACTTGCGGAACGTGGTCAGCGGGAATGAAACTTTGTTGTCATCGGGATTCTTTCCTCCGCCAAACACACTCTTCCGGACCTTCATCACACCGATCACGGTAAACAACTGGCCTTCAATGTCCAGTTCTTTACCCAGCGGCTGTTCACTCGGGAAAAGTTCTTCAGCGGTATCGTGGCCGACGACAATGACCGGGGCGCGGCGCTCTTCATCGATATCGCTGAACCAGCGGCCGGAGTCCAGTGTGACGTCAAAGACATCTTTGTAGGAGCTGGTGTCGCCTTCCAGAATGGTCTGCTTGGCCTTGTGGTCTTTGTATTTGACGGTGTAGGTGCCGGCGCGGAGTTCCGGCCGGACATATTGCACGCTGACGGTGACCGCTCTCACGTGTGGCAAATCCTGCATCGCCATGGCGTCGTCGAAGGTCAGTTCTTTACGGGTGCGCATCTCTTCTGTCGGACGTCCGAAGGTGAGGAGCTCCATATGGAAAGCGAAAATGATATTGGAACCCAGGCTGGTGATGACCTGGCTTACGTTGTCGTTCAGGCCGCGTACGATCGACGAAATTCCGATGACGACGGCAACCCCAATCACGATGCCAAGCACAGTCAGCGACGAGCGCATTTTATTGCTGCGGATCGTGTCCACCGCCATGTTCAGGCCTTCGCCGAGTTCGCCTTTAACTAGCATGGCTTCAAAACCTTTTGACCGCCGAGACGCAGAGTGCGCCGGGAAAGCATATTTCTGTTCCTTGGCAGGCAGCCCCTAAAGGGACATTCCTATTTTGAAGAGCTTGCGGCATCGCTAAAGCGATGCCCTGATACGAAACGTGGAACTTCCAGCAGCCTGCCAGGTGTCCCTGTGGACGTCTGTGTCCCCTGTGGTTCAGTCTCCATTACGTTTCAAACCGCAGCGCCGCGATGGGGTCCAGTACGGCGGCGCGGCGCGCGGGATACACGCCGAAAAAAATACCAACGCTCGCCGCTACTAACAATCCCGCTCCTACTGCCCAGAGTTTGATCACTGAGGGCATGCCGATTGCGAGCGTGACCCCCTTGGCGATGGCGATGCCGAACAGCACGCCTATCGCGCCGCCGAGCAGGGCCAAGGCAACGGACTCAATCAGAAACTGCAGCAGGATGTCACTGCGGCGCGCGCCCATGGCCTTGCGGATGCCGATCTCCCGCGTCCGTTCCGTCACTGAAACCAGCATGATGTTCATGATCACGATGCCGCCGACCACCAGCGAGATGGCAGCGATTCCGATCATGGCGTAAAAGAAAGTGCCGCTGAAGTTCGACCAGATACTCAGCAGGCTGTCGTTGGTCTCGATGTCGAAATTGTCGTCGTCGCCGGGGTGGACGTGTCGGCGGGCGCGCAGGACGGCGCGCGTTTCATCCATCGCTTCTTCGAATCCGGCGCCGCTGGCCGCGGCCTTGCCCGAGATGCGGACACTTTCGTGGGAGCCATTCTGTTTCTGAAACGCGGTGATCGGCATGAGGGCATAGTTATCCATGCTCTGGCCGAGCGTCTTGCCTTTGCGTTTGCCGACGCCGACCACACGATAGACCCAGCCGTCGACGCGGATCTCCTTGTTAATGGGATCCATGCCGGGCATCAGGTTATCCACGATATCCGGTCCGACGACGACGACGGCGGAGTCGTTTCTCACATCGATATCGTTGATCATGCGGCCGGCGGTGAGGTCGATATCAAGAATTGGCACCATGGAGGGCGTCAGGCCGCGAACCGTGGTATCGCTGATGGACTGCTCGCCGTACTTGACGTGTCCGCTATCGTTGCGTAATGAGGCTCCCACCCATTCGCAATGCTTGCAGGCTTCGAGGACGGCTGCGTAGTCCTCCATGGTGAGGTCCTTTCGCTTTTCACCCTCGAGAAATTTATCGATGTTGGTGACGGCGGGCGAGACTTTGAAGACGATGAACACGTCGGCGCCGAGATTGAAAATCTTCGTCGCCACGTATCCATTGATGCCGTTGACGAACGTGACCACGGCAATCACGGCGGCCACTCCGATGACCACGCCGAGCAAGGTGAGCGCGGAGCGCAGTTTATTCGCCCACAACGACAGGAACGCGATCTTGACCGCCTCGGTGATGTTCATTTATCGATGGCTTGCGTTTCTCACCGCAGTTCATCGGACTGCGGGAGGGCTCTTTCTCCAAATGAGTTTAGCAGGACGAAACAAGCGGACTCGCGTGGCAGCATTCACAACGTGAACGTGTTATGTGGGGAATTGGATGAACAAAGAAGCAGCCTCACACCCTGCCGGAAGCAAGGCGCATTGAGAGTTTCACTGACACAAACGCCACCAGCAGCGCCATCGCGGCCCAGATCGCCGCAGACTCCATACCCCCATGGAAGATGGGTGGCATCACGGAAGGCAAGGACGTGGAAAACGGTGCGGTCGTTGACGCTCTCCCTAACTGCGCGATGACCATAACCCCTGCAACCAGAATAAGTGCCAGAGCAAGACCTGCAGCCACCAGGCCCGGCAGAGCACGCTTCCACGGAAACGGAATTGGCGGCGGCGCTGCGGCCTCCCGCCGAACCGCATCCATGACGGAGACGGCAAAGCCCGACGACGGGAGGATTTCATCCTCACGGGAAAGAATGCGATTAACCTCGTCCTCGTCGTGTCTAATCAAGCGTCTCATTATGCCTCCTTCAGGCGCGGCACGGCCAGCCGCTGCGGAAGTTTACTGCGCAGGATTTCCCGCCCGCGAAACAATCTCGCCTTAACCGTGCCCTCGGGCAGACCAAGGCTGCGTGCTGCAGTGGTGACGTCCATGTCGTGAAAATAAAAAAGAATCAATGCCTCGCGATACTTCGCCGGCAGAGCCCAAACCGCGCGCCGCACCGCCAAATCGCGGTCCCGATCTTCGAGACCTGCATCAGAAGCACGCGCGTCCGCAGGTTCGGCAATGTCGTCGAGCGGGACAGTTCGTGCCGGGATGCGGCGCAGTTCCGAACGATAGAGGTTGGTCGCCAGCGCGAAGAGCCAAGTGGAAAAGACCGCATCCTTTCGCCACTGCCCGAGCGCGCGGTAGGCGCGCAGAAAGGCCTCCTGCGCCATCTCCTCGGCGCGGCCACGATCGTGACAGAAGCGGTAGGCCAGGCTAACAAGCGGAGACTGCCAACGCCGGACAATCCCCTCAAAGGCAGAAATGTCGCCAGCCAGGACTCTTTCGACATCGGCCTGATCGTCGGTGGCGCTCACTCTGGACTTGCCTCAAGAGTATGACACTGCGAATCTGCGGACGGTTGCATTATTTCAAAAATGCATTCCGGGACGAAGAAAATGCAACCGGAACTGCGGGAGGCTGGTCCTACCTGACGTAAGCAGAAGAACTTCAAGGAGCTGACAATGGCATTCGAAGTGGACAACAACACCGTCGGGGTCGTAGCAATCGCGATACCCGTCGTAGGAAGCATTGCCCTATTCTCTTTTCTGTCCGTCGCCGTATGGTCCGATTCGCGCCGCAAAGAGAGAGAAGAGTACTACAGGAGCGAAACGCTGAAAAAAATCGCGGAGAGCTCAGGCGAGGGTGCCAAGGCCGCGATCGAACTGATGCGCGAGCAGAATAAGAACGTTACAAAACGCCGCTTCGAAGGCATGAAGCTAGGCGGATTGATCACCGCCGTCGTCGGCATCGGTGTCATGGCGCTTCTGCGTGGGCTGGTGAGCGACGAGCCGGTCTATCTCGCCGGATTGATTCCGTTGTTGGTCGGCTTAGCCCTGTTGACATACACGTACTTCCTCGCACCCAAAGAGGTGGAGTGAACGCGCCCTCGGGCGGGCAGCATCTGCCGCACTCGCTGTCTGGGCCATCCGCCTGCACTATAATGAATTGGTTGGCAGCCGGACCGGACGGTCGCTGTCGCAAGACAGAGGAAAGTCCGAACTCCGCAGAGCAGTGTGCCGGATAACGTCCGGGAGGGCCCCCGCGCTTTTACGGGCGGGATCGTTCGACGGAAAGTGCCACAGAAAACATACCGCCCGGGCCGCAAGGCTCAGGTAAGGGTGAAAAGGTGCGGTAAGAGCGCACCGCCGACGCAGTAATGCGGCGGGCAGGGCAAACCCCACACGGAGCAAGACCAAATAGGGAGGGATTTCTTGGTAAGCCTTCGGGCTTCGCTGGGGGCGCGTGCCGGCTCGGTACGCCACAACCTCCGGGTAGGTCGCTTGAGCCGCGCAGTAATGTGTGGCCCAGAGGAATGACCGTCCTGCCGGCAACGGCAGACAGAATTCGGCTTACAGGTCCGGCTGCCATTGTCACACGTTATTTCATCGCCGAACGCGACCACCTCGCCGCAAAATTCGTGTCCGGGGATCAGCGGCGGGGGAATGCGTTCCTACCTCCCATTCGTAGATTTGGAGATCGGTGCCGCAGATGGAGGCAACTTTGACCTTGACGAGGACGTCGGTGCGGCCGTAGCTGGGAATTTTGACTTCGCGGATTTCCGCGCCCGGCGCGGCTTCCGGCTTGACCACTGCGAACATGGTGCTGGGCATGGAAGCCCCCTTATGTATGCGGATCTAGAAGAGCAAACGAATTATTTTCCGTTTTTCCGTGATTGCCGATTCGAGATCGCGGCTACGTTTTGTACGTTCCGCGAGTATGCGTTTTCGGGCTCGCAGTCTTGTAGTCTTCGGACTTTCCCCGCGGAATGCTCAGCGTCTGCCATTTTGAAGCGCGCAGGTGTTTGGCGAGGAAGACGATTTGTCCAATGTGTTGCGCGTAGTGGGCGAGCGCGCGGTTGAGCGCCTGCATGACCGTGTGCGGCTCCTGTCGGATGGTCACGGTGCGTTGCACATCTTCGGGCTTGAGCGAGTCAAGCGCGGAGAACACATGGGACCACGCCTGCTCCCACCAGCGCAGGACTTCTTCGCGCGTGGTTTTCGCCGAGACTTCAAATTCCTGGTCGCGAAAACGGTCCGGCTTCTCACCGTCGCTGGTGAGAAAGTCGGTAAAGCGTGAGCGCGCGTTGCCGGCGATGTGCTTGACCAGGGCAGCGACAGAATTCGATTCCGAATCGAGCGCCATGAGGAAATCCTTGTCTTCAAGCTGAGCCATGGCAGCTTCGCCCATGCGCTTGTGACCGCGGAACTGGCGCTTCATTTCTTCGAGGTAGTGGGAAGCGAGGTCAGTCATAGGGACGCCCAATAATCTACACGATTGCGGCGTCGCACGCGACTCGGAACCCATAGTCCGCGTACTTGAACTCCGGCGGGATGCTGGAGCGGGCTGCGCAGCGCGACATCTTGACGTGGTGACGCCAGGAGCCGCCGCGGGAAGCGCGCCGCTCGCCGATTTCAGGACCCCGTGGATTGCGCTCGGGCGACACCGCATAATACGCTGGCGCATACCAGTCGCTGCACCACTCGTGCACGTTGTCGCACATGTTGTAGAGGCCGTATGCGTTCGATTCAGCGCGGGCTACGGGTTCGGGGCCCGTCTTCCAATGACCGGCGCAACGATCCGTGTAGCCAGGCCGCGACTGCGGAGGCGCATCGCCCCACGGGAATAGCGCGCCTGCGTCCTCATGGCCTCCGCGAGCCGCGCGCTCCCACTCCGCCTCGGTCGGCAAACGAAACTTTCCGCCAGTGCTGGCGCTGATCCATTCGCAGTAGCGGATTGCCTCGTACCACGACACTCCGACGACCGGCTGCTCGGGATGGTTGAACGCGGGGTCGCTCCAGAACGGTGGCGGCAGAGACGCGGTGTCGCGCAGGAAGCGCCCGTAGTCGGCATTGGTGACTTGGCAGGCGGCGAGCAGAAATTCGTCAACCCAGACGCGATGCACCGGCTTTTCGTTGTCCTGTCCGGTATCGCAACCCATGAGGAACCATCCCGCAGCGATGCGGACGAGCGCGGGAACGTAATCTCGTTCTTGCGCTCGGGATCGGGAGAGCAATTCTGCAGCAGGGTCCATGGGGTCAGAGCGCCCGCAGCGCGCGGACGACGTCTTCGATTTTATTCTCCTGGAACAAGCGGATGGCGGCAATGCCGGCCGCTCCAGCTTCCAGGCACGATGCGGCGTTCTCCATCGTGACGCCGCCGAGAGCGAGAACGCTGATTTTCGCCCGGCAGGCTTCCCGCAAGGCGGCGAGGCCGGCGGGTGGCGTTCCGGCAGTGCCTCTTTTCCCGAATACCGGAGCGAAGACGGCGAAGTCGGCTTTCTCGGACTTGACGCGAAAGACATCGGCGGCAGCGTGGCAGGAGGCGGCCACGAGAAAGGGGTCAGTGGTCGGTGGGCGGTGGGCAGAGAGCTGCACAACCGAGCGCACCTCCCGAGGAGACAGATCGTCTGCGCGCAGGTGAACGCCGTCGGCTCCCGCGGCAAGCGCGACGTCGGTGCGGGAGTTAATGAGGAGCCGAGTTCTCAGTTCCCGGTTCTCAGTTCTCAGTGGAGTGCTGCCGCGTACGGCAGTTAGGGCGTCCCGTGCCAGCATTTCCAATTCCCGCGTGCTCAGATCTTTCTCGCGGAGTTGGATGTAATCGACGCGGGCGCGCGCGGCTTCGACGACTTTGGCGAGCAGAGCGCGTCGGCGGGCGCGTTCGTCGCCGCGAAACTGGCTTCGGTCGGTGATGTAATAAAGCAGACAGCGGTCCGCCATCAGCTCTCAGCGTACTACGAGTGTGGCGCGGACACTCTTGTCCGCGAAACGTTGGCACTATAGCGAATCCAGAGTCGCTGTGACCAGGGGCAGCTGCCGAGCTGCGCTCGGCTTGGACGGGCGAGGACGCCCGTCCCCACACGAGCACTACTGCTGACCCATGAACAATTTCAAATTCTCGGCCTTCCAGCGCATCGCAGCATAAATGCGATTGCGTCCGCTGGGGTGATCGAAAAAGATCCACTCCTCGATGGGGCCGGGATTCATCTTGCGGTATTCGCCGAGATGGATGTCTGCCTGGGCCTCGCCGTCCGGCTGCCGGCTCGTGTTGAGCCCGTACATGTCGGCTTCGTATTCCTGCGTGCGGCTGAAGGTGTTCATCACGGGAGTGATGACGAAACCAAAGATGGAAACCACCAGCACCACGAGCGGGAGAACGGCCGTGTCGCCCACGCCCCGAATCTGCCACTTCTCGCCCCAGCGCTGGAGCGCCCAGTCGAGCCCCCAGCGCAAGTAAGCGAAGGCCACCGCCGTAACGATGAAGAAAAACAGGATGCCATTGTGGATGTGGTGCATAACGTAGTGCCCCATCTCGTGTCCCATGACCGCCTGAATTTCTTCCGGTGAGCCGCGGCGCAACAGGTTGTCATTGAGGGTGATGCGCATGGTATGTGCGAAGCCGCTGACGTTGGCGCTCATCCGTGTCGTCTGCCGCGAGGCATCAATTTTGTACACATCTTTAGCGGGGATTCCGTTGGCCCGCGCCAGGCTCAGGATCGGATCGACAATCTTCGGATCGTTGAGACGCGTGACCTTGTTGAAGATGGGAACTATGTAGACAGGAGCGATCAGCGTGGTGAAGATCAAGAACAGATTGGTCACGACCGCTCCCCAGATCCACCAAGTTCGCGGGCAACGGCGGACAACGCCGAAGAGCAGCATTGCGAGCAGGCCGCCCAGCACCACGTTCACCCCGAGATCTTTCATCTGATCTCCCATCCAGGGGCCGAAGGTTTGCGTGGCGAGTCCGTATTTGTGTTCGCGGAAATAATCTTCATAAACCGTGAGCGGGAAAACCAGAATGGTGGTGAGAACGAGATATTGCAACCAGTACACGAACGTGTGCACCGGTTTGAAGCGAGTGACCCGCTCCGCCAGATCCCGCATGCGGGCGGACCAACGCAGATTCAGCAACAGCAGCGCGATTACGGCTCCATAGAGAAAGTCCCAAAGAATCATCCAGTAGCCGCCCTCGAAATAGGCGTCGGAGCGGGCCGTTTTGTCGGCAGGAATCTGCGCGAGGTAAGCGTTGGTGGCCGCAGTGGCATCGAAGTGCGGCGCGGCCTGTGCCTCCGCAGGAACCTGGATCACGGATGGCATCTGGTTCAGGGCCGGTGGTTGAGCGAACGCGGACGCTGAGCAGAAAAAAATCACACAACAGAGTGCTGTCGCCATGCCGGTTCGTGAGGACATTTTGTTCGTCTCCGGAAGACACTAACCCGTAGAAGTGTATACGGAGACAGGCCAGCGAGAGTTCGGTCTACGGTCGCGTCTTGGCGATTTCGGGGACGGCGGCCTCGCCGGTGCGCTTGGGTTGTTGCGGACCGAGATGATACTTGGTCAGTCCTTCTTTCAGGAACTCGTAACTCTCTTCTGGCGAATCGGACATCTTGAACAATTCGAGGTCTCCCGGTGAGATGGTGCCGGCGTCGACCATGGCCTCGAAATTGACGATCTTCCTCCAGTAATCGCTGCCATACATGACGATGACAATTTTCTTGGCCAGTTTCTCCGTCTGGGCGAGGGTGACGATTTCAAAAAATTCGTCGAGCGTGCCGAAGCCACCGGGAAAGATCACCAGCGCTTTGGCCAGGTACGCGAACCAGAACTTGCGCATGAAAAAGTAATGGAACTCGAAATTGAGCGAAGGCGTGATGTAGGCGTTCGGATTCTGCTCGAAGGGCAGGTTGATGTTGAGGCCGATGGTTTTTCCTCCCGCTTCGTGGGCGCCGAGATTTGCGGCTTCCATGATGCCCGGGCCGCCGCCGGTAGTCACGACAAAGCGATGACGCTTGGCAGGGATCTGGGTGGACCATTCGGTCAGCAGGAAGGCCAGCCGGCGCGCGTCCTCGTAGTAGCGAGCCATGTCAACGGCGGCCTCGGCGCGCTTAATATCCTTGGCTTGCTGTGCGGCGGAGACGTCGGCGCCGTTGCCGCGGAGTTCGGTCAGACGGTTGCTGGCATTGTCGCGGCTGTGTATGCGGGCGGAGCCGAAGAAGACGACCGTGTCCTGGATCTGCTCACGGCGGAAGCGTGAGAGCGGCTCGCTGTACTCGGACAGCAGGCGCAGAATTCTCCCGTCAGGACTATTGAGAAATGGTTCGTTCTGATACGCGAGGGGAGCGGGCTTGAGTTTGTGATCAGTCATAAGTTGAATCATTGAGACATTGAATCATTGTGGTATTGAGTCATTGAAGTATGGAATCATTGGGACATTGAGGCATTGAGGCATTGAGGCATTGAGGCATTGAAGTATGGAATCATTGGGGCATTGGGGCATTGGGTCAATGATTCAATGACTCAATGATTCAATGTCTCAATTTCTTCATTCCTCCCGATATTGAATGGCCTCCCAAAATCCGATCCACACATTGAGCACGCCCAGGCCGGTCGAGACGCCGCGCGCGAAGCCGCTAGCTACAATGGCGCGAAGCGTGGGATACGGGAGAAGCAGAGGGTTGTCGGACCACTCGGGACGCCAGGGCAGAATCATGAGCATCACCCCAAGCGTCGCGCACAAAAATACGAAAAAAAGCACTCCGATGCGGCGGAGCCACACCCGCGCGACCGAAGGCGAGGGCCTGGAAGCGGAAACTGGCACTGGAACCACCGGGACGGATGTTACCGTCGGGGATTTGAGTTCTCCGACACTGGTGGAGTCTTCGGCAAAGGGTAGCTTGGGATCGGAAATCATTGCACGCGTCGTTGTGGGGTGGGCGCGGGATCGGGTCGCATCACCAGCGCAAATGTCGAACCCACTTGGTGCATTCTACGACTTCAGAGCCTGAATGCGCTCGGCCACGTCGCGATAATCGATATTCGAACCGTACACGTCGGTGAAATGACGCAGTGCCGCAGGCTTGTCCATGGCAGTTTCGCAGGCCGACCCCAGCTCATAGTTGATGGCAACGCGCGCTTCGTCATCGAGTCCGGGGATGTTCAGAGCCTTTTCATACCAGCGGATGGCGGCTTCAGGAACCCCTTTATCGAGGAAGCACTGGGCCAGCCAGGTGTAGGTCTGAACGGGTTGCGAAAATGCCTTGCCGCGATCGATCGCGGTACAGACTTTCTGGAATTCGGCGATGGCCTCGTCGAGCAGGCCCATCTCGCGGAAGGCAACGCCCAGGTTGTAATGCGTTTCCGGATCGTCGTCGCCCGCAATAACCTCTTCTTCGAGTTCCTGTTTCAACTCGCCGAACAGCTCCGAAAGATCGACGCTGTCGGAGGGATGCATGGCTTGGGCTCCAGCTCCCAAGGGGCGCACGAGAGCGGGGCTGTAGCTCAGGGCAGGAGCGGTGGCAGTTGCGGCGCCTCCCGCCGATGCTGCGATCGCGGGCATGGCCGCCGGAGCAGCCGGAATTTCAATTTCGATTTGTGCCACGCGCTCGGTTTCCGGCTCGGGCGTTCTCGCTTCGGCCGGCACTGGCGCTGGCCAGCCCGGCAGCGACTGGGCGTCGGGTGGCTGAATTACCGGTAAATGATCAGCGGGCGCAGTCGCTTGCGGGAAAGAATCGCCGAGCGAAGCTTCCAGATCTGCGACCAACGCCGTCAGGTCGCTTTCCTCCTCATGCACGGCTTCGGCGTAAGCCGGTTCTGCGTGATGAGGTTCGGCGGATGCCGGTTCCGGCGCGACTTCCGCCGGAGCCTCGTGGTGGGTCTCTTCGTGGTGGGTCTCTCCCTGGTACGCGGCCAGCCGATCGGGCGGGGTGGTAATCTCGGACCCGGGCTGGGTTTCCATTTCAACTTCAAAATCCGCGGGCTCGCCGGCATTGATCTCGGTGATTTCCGGCTCGGGCTCGGCCGGCGGCTGGCCAGCGGATTCGACGGCAGCGCGCAACGGATCGAGAATGCGGGCATCGCTGGTCAGGGATTCGAGCTTCTCGATCCCGGCGCGGGCCTGGTCCGTCATGAAGTGCTCGAGATAGAAACGGATTTCTTCGACCGTCTCGGCGATCTCGGGATCGCTGGAAGCATCGCTATCGGCCTCGGGGGACGACGGTTCCGCGGCCGGAGCTTGCTCGTCGGGGGAAAGGGAATGCTCCCACTCGGAGGAAAGATCGGAGGAAAGGTCGTGCGCGTCCGAGGGCGCGTTCACCGCCAATTCCTGGATGGTGAATTCCGGATGCGCGGCAGCGGCAATTTCCGGATTGGAAGCCGCGGGCGCGGCCATCGGCCAGGGCGCGGGCGAAGTCGCTGCGGCAGCGGCGGCGCGGCCCACAGGCGGAGCGGCGACCGATGAAGCGACGCCGGGCGAAGCGATCGACGGAGCAGAAGTCGATGATGCAGCAAACAATGAAGCGGCGGCTTCCGCGTTCTGCTCATAGCGCGCAGCCAATTCTGCATAGCGCACGGCTTCATCAGGGTAGCCGGCATCGTGGTACACGCCTTCCAGTGTGCGGCAGCAGACGGCGGCTTCGGTAAAGCGCTGGAAGCGAGTATGAAGCGCGGCCAGGCGCTGGTTCAGCCGCACGTCGCGCGGTGCCTGAGGCAGAACGCCCAGCAGAGGCACCACCGCCTTGTCGGGCAGATTGTAAGAAAGGAACAGGTCCGCATCGGTGACCGCGGAGCGCACGGCGATCGCGACGTGGTCGGGATAAGATTGATCGATGACCGGTGCGGTCGCTTCCAACTCTTCCACGATGACCGCCCCTTCTTCGGCGGTGATCCCGCTTGCGGGCGAGGCTCCATCCATGCGCCCCACCACCTGCTGATAATTTTGCATGTGCAACGGGTTCTGGGGCTCGGTGGTGGCCAGCATCTGGTACAGGTCGCGAGCGCGGGCCAGGTTTCCGTCCTTGACGGAGGAGTGAGCCAGAAGCTCGGTGACTTCGTTGACGTGCGTGCTCTCGCCGGCTTTGCTCAGCAGCAGCAACAGCGAGTCCAGTGCGCCCGAATCGTCGCGCACATGGGTGATCATGGAATGCAGGCTGGCCAGCAGTTTGGTCGAGTCGGTCGCCAGCAGGCGATCGGCATGCCGGGTGTAGACGTCGAGCGCCTCATGGTACTGACCGAGGCGGGTGCAACCCTCCCCCAGCAGAAACAGCCCCTCGGGATCGTTGTGCACCGTGAGCAGCTTCTCCGCGACCGGGGCAGCCTGGGTCGAGTCTCCGATCTGCAGGTACGCCTTGAGCAGGTCACGCAAGCCTTCGGGATGAGAATCGAGGTCGGGAGCCTTCTCCAGGTGCGCGATGGCGTTCTTGGGATCGTCACTTTCGAGGGCGGCCCTCCCGCGCAGCAGCAGAACGTAACTGTTGCCCGGATCGAGCACCAGCATCCGCTTCAGAATGTCTTCGGCGGCGGAGAGTGAGCCCCGCGCCCGCAGCGATTCAGCCGCCGCGCTGAAAATCTCCCACGCCTCTTTCTTTCTTCCGAGCCGGACATAAACCTCGGCGAGCTTGACCCGCATGGGCACGTTTTCCGGGTCCATTTCGAGGACCTTCCGGAAAAGGCGCACCGCTTGTTCGAGGTCGCCATTCTTCATGAAGTCTTCGGCGACTTGCAGGTACTGGGCGCGGGCGTCGTTGAACAGCCCTTGCTGGGTGTAGAGTTCCGCCAGTTTCAGAGATCCATCCACGCTCGGATGGAGCTTGGTGATCTTCTTGTACATGGCGATGCCCTTGACGGTGAAGCCCTGTGCTGCATAGGCATCGCCCACCGTCTTGAAGCATTCGATGGCTTTGGCGATGTCGCCGAGACGCGCGTAGAGATCGCCGATGGTGTTGTTAACGGTAAGATCCTTGGCATCGTGCTTCAGGACTTTGTCGTACTCAGCAATGGCGTTCTGCAGCTTGCCCTGCTGGACAAACTTTTCCGCGGCGCTGAGAACCTTCTCTTTGTTAAAGCCAAAACCAAACGCCATAAAGGGTGCGGACTCCAGCCTTTTTCCCGCCGAACGCCCGCGCTTTCCGCCAGCGTTGCCGAACGGGTCCGAACCTCGCCGGGAGATTCCCAGACGAAACCCCGCAAGCCGCGCAACCGGGATCGCGGAGTAAGGTAATTGTAAGGCCGGGTACCCGCAGTCCGATGGTTACCGACGATTACCGGCGTTACCGAAAGGGAGTGTACGTCCGGTTCCGGAACAGCCCGCTCCCAGCTTCCGGAATGGGAGCAAAGAAACGGCAGCCTACCAGCGAGAAGGCCTCAGCGCGCGCCTCGAACCGTTCTTCGACGCCACTTCCTTCTTGAAGGAGGTAGCCCGATCCGGGCCTGCCGCGGACGCGGGATCTTCCGTTCGCTAGCTTCGGGATGAATGGCGAGCTGCCCAGCGTTCCCGCACGCACGCCAGGACGTTCGCCTTGTCCTCTCGCATTTGCCGGACGAGCGCTTGATTGCCGGTGTCTTCGTGGGCGGCTGCCCAGAGGACCATTTCGGTGAGGACCGGCGCGAGATCAATCCCTTTCTCTGTCAGCAGGTAGATCAGTTTCCGTCCGTCCGTCGGATCTGGTTCCGCGGTGATGATCCCATATGCGATCAGCTTGCGCAGGCGATCGGCCAGAATGTTCGTCGCAATTCCTTCGTAACACTCCATGAATTCCTTGTAGGTCCGGAACCCCCGCAACATCATGTCCCGGATGATCAATAACGACCAGCGATCGCCCAACATCTCCACGGAAGCGTTCAGTGGACACTCCGACCGGCGCTTGGCATAGCGCTTCTTGGGCATATTGTCATTATAATATTTTTCACTTGCATTTCACAAGTAATATGTCTCATAATTTCCGGCTGCGGGGGTTTTCTGAATCAATAAGTAACCAAGGGAGCGGGCTGCCGTACATCTGAATCATGGCCACTCGCCGAGGCTACTGACAATGGCGGAAGAAGCGAGAAATGATGAAGTCGAAGCTCAACGTAGTCGATCCATAGGAAAGCAATGAAAAGAAAAGGAGACAACCATGGAAGTAAAGCCCACACACGAACAAGCGCAACTCCACCTGCAGATCTATGATATGCGCCGCGAGGCCCGGCTGCGCCAGGGCCGCGAGTGGTTCTTCAAGAACTACTTCGTGGATAATCTCGAGGACTGGATGCGAATCGCGGCGCCCGGAACGGAAACAGGCGCGCTCGCGATGATGGTACTCAGCTACTGGGACCAAGCCTGCGCGTTGCTCAACTACGGTCTGCTCCACGAAGGCCTCTTCTTTGAGACCAGTGGCGAGTTTTTCGGGGTCTGGGAACGCGTCAAGCCCATCATCCCGCAGGCTCGAGAGCGGTTCATGAATAAGCAGTTCCTCGCGCACCTGGAAAAAGCTGCGCAGCGCTACGAAGACTGGATGGAAAGCCGCTCTCCAGGTCATATCGCTGGCATGCGTGAGTTTATGAAGCAGATGCGCCCTCAGCCTGCAAAGGCAGCTTAAGGCCTGATTCGGACGCGAGAGTGGATAGCGAGCGAGCCTGCGACCGGGGTGCACAACCGTGCTTCTGCGGCGCAGGCTCACATTTAGTTTAAGGGCAAATCCATATCAAAAAAACAGGTTAGAAGAAAAATGTTAAGAGAAAGTCGTGCCTGCAGCGGTTTTTCAGTAAACGATATCAAGAGGCGAAGCACAGGAAGGAGAGATGCATGAGCAAGGTACGGGTTCTTGTCGGTACACGCAAAGGCGCATTCATCCTGACGTCGGACGGCAAGCGCGAACAGTGGGACGTCGGCGGTCCGCACTTCGCGGGCTGGGAGATCTATCACCTCAAGGGATCACCCGCGGACCCGAATCGCATCTACGCCTCGCAGACGAGCGGCTGGTTCGGGCAGATCATTCAACGCTCCGACGATGGCGGCAAAACATGGCTCCAGCCCGGAACGCCGCCCGGAGAACAGCCCACACCAGGTCCGCCGAAGGCCGCGAGCAACAAGTTCGTTTATGACGCGTCCGCCGAAACCGGCAAACCGCTCACCACGCATCAGTGGTACGACGGCACGCAACGTCCGTGGGAGTTCAAGCGGGTGTGGCATCTGGAGCCATCGCTCACTGATCCCGGCACGGTTTACGCCCGCGTCGAAGACGCCGCCATCTTCCGCTCGAACGACAGCGGCGAGAACTGGCACGAACTCCCCGGCCTGCGCGGCCACGGGACCGGGCCCAAATGGCAGCCCGGCGCGGGCGGCATGTGCTTGCACACCATCATTCTCGATCCCAGCAACCCGCAGCGGATGTGGATCGCAATTTCGGCGGCGGGCGCCTTCCGCACCGACGATGCCGGCAAGACCTGGAAGCCGATCAACCGCGGACTGAAGTCGCAATGCATCCCGGACCCGAACGCCGAAGTTGGCCACTGCGTTCACCACATCGCGATGAACCCGGCACGCCCCGGAGTGCTCTTTATGCAGAAGCACTGGGACGTCATGCGCTCGGACGACGCCGGCGATTCCTGGCAGGAGATCAGCGGCAACCTGCCTACCGATTTCGGATTCGTGATCGATGTGCACGCGCACGAACCGGAGACTATCTACGTCGTCCCCATCACGAGCGACTCGTTGCACTATGTTCCGGATGGCAAACTGCGCGTGTTCCGCAGCCGCACCGGCGGAAACGAATGGGAGCCGCTGACCAAAGGTCTGCCGCAAAACAACTGCTACGTCAACGTGTTGCGCGACGCGATGGCCATCGATTCGCTCGATAAATGCGGAGTGTATTTCGGCACTAGCGGCGGGCAGGTATACGCCTCCGCCGATGCCGGAGACAGCTGGGCCCCGATTGTCCGCGATCTTCCGGGTGTGCTTTCGGTTGAAGTGCAGACCCTGACGTGAGCAGCCCGTCCCAAATTGAGGAAGGAACAGAAACATGAGGAAATTAGTCGTTTTCAATAATGTGACGCTGGACGGCTACTTTACAGACCCGAACCGCGACATGAGCTGGGCACACAAGCAGGATGCGGAGTGGAAGACATTTGTCCAAGAGAATGCCAGCGTTGGAGGCGAGCTATTGTTCGGCAGGATTACCTATGAGCTCATGGCGAGCTACTGGCCGACACCGCTTGCGGTGAAGAACGACCCACTCGTGGCCGAAAGGATGAATCAGCTGCCGAAAGTCGTGTTTTCGAGAACATTGGATAGAGTCTCGTGGAACAATACCAAGCTGGTGAAGAGCGATGTCGCGGCGGAAATACGAAAGATGCAGAAAGATTCCGGAAAAGACATGGTAATTTTGGGAAGCGGCAGCCTGGTTTCGCAATTGGCGCAGGAGGGTTTAGTCGATGAATACCAGATCGTGGTGCACCCCGTTGTTCTCGGCAAAGGGAGAACGATGTTCGAGTACGTCAGGAAGAAGCTGCCCCTGAAGCTGACCAAGACACGGACATTCGGCAATGGGAATGTCTTTCTGTGCTACGAGCCGGTGCCATGAAGGCGAATACCAACATGCTTCGCGACATCAACGTCGCAGGCCACAGGCGATGAGACGAGTGATCCGAGTCATCCTCCCGCAGCATCTCCGAACGCTGGCACAAGTTCGCAGCGAGGTCGAACTTGAGATCGAAGGTCAGGTCACGCAGCGCTCAGTCCTCGACGCACTCGAGGCCCGCTATCCGATACTGCGCGGCACGATCTGCGACCAAGTCACTCAGCAGCGCCGGCCGTTCTTGCGCTTCTTCGCCTGCGAGGAGGATCTGTCCCACGAGCCGCCGAACGCTCCATTGCCGGACGCGGTCGTGTCCGGGGTGGAACCTTTCATCGTCATCGGGGCCATTGCCGGGGGTTAGAATCGGGATTGCTGTAACCCCGGGCTACTTGCCGAGCTGCGCTCGGCTTGGACAGCCAAGGGCGGCTGTCCCTACGCAACCTTGGACGGGCGAGGGCGCCCGTCCCTACACGACCTACCCTCTGCTTCACCGCTTTTCGATCGGCACAAACTCCCGCGTCTCGTGCCCAATCCAGATCTGGCGCGGGCGCGCAATCTTCTGTTCGGGGTCGTTCAGCATTTCCTGCCATTGCGACAGCCAGCCGATGGTGCGCGGAATCGCGAATAGGACGGTAAACATCTCGGGCTTGAAGCCCATCGCCTGGTACATGATGCCGGAGTAGAAGTCCACGTTCGGATAGAGCTTGCGCTGCACGAAATAATCGTCTTCCAGCGCGATGCGCTCCAGTTCCAGAGCAATCTCAAGTTTGGCATTGCGTCCGGTAACTTCGAACAATTGGTCGGCAGCCCACTTGATGATCTTGGCTCGCGGATCGTAGTTCTTGTAAACGCGGTGCCCGAAGCCCATCAGCTTGCCTTTGCCTTCCTTGATCTTCTTGATGTAGGCGGGGACGTTGTCCTTGGAACCGATCTCGTCCAGCATGCGCAGCACTTCTTCGTTCGCCCCGCCGTGCAGGGGGCCGGAAAGAGCGGCGGCGGCCGCAGCCGTGGCCAGGTAAGGGTCGCTTTGGGAACTGCCCACGGCGCGCATGGCGTTCGTGCTGCAGTTCTGCTCGTGGTCGGCGTGCAGAATAAAAAGGATGTCGAGCGCCCGCGCAATCACGGGATTGGCGAGATACTTCGGCTCGACCATCTTCCACAGCATATTCATGAAGTTTTCGGGATAGGTGAGGTCGTTGTCAGGATAGATGTAGGGGAATCCCACACTGTGGCGATACGACATGGCCGCGATGGAGGGCATCTTGCCGACCAGGCGCTTGATTTGCAGCAGCCGGGTTGCGGGGTCGTGAATGTTCTTCGCATCCGGATACACCGTCGACAGCGCCGCCACCGTGCTCACCAGCATCGCCATGGGGTGCGCGTTGGAGCCGAAGCCTTCCATGAACTTCTTGGTGGTTTCATGGAGCATAGTGTGGTGCGTGATGTCATTCACCCAATTCTTCAATTCACTGGCGTTGGGTAGTGCGCCGAACAGAATCAGGTAGGCAACTTCGAGATAGGTACAGTGTTGGGCGAGAACATCGATGGGATAGCCGCGGTAGCGCAGGATTCCCCGATCGCCGTCAATATAGGTGATCGCGCTGCGGCAGGAAGCGGTATTCATAAAGGCGGGGTCATAGGTCATTAAGCCGAAATCTTCGGGGCCGGTCTTGATCTTGCGCAGATCCATCGCGCGGATGGTTCCATTTTCGACGGGAAGCGTGTAGCTATGCCCGGTACGGTTGTCGGTGATTGTCAAGGTATCTTGCGGCATTCAAACCCTCCTGAGAACGAGCCTGCGTCGCAGAAAATGTTTACTCACGCATTCCGTGGCGACTCAAGCAATGCTACCAGCACCGGGCCTAGTAGCGCTTTTCCAACTATTGGCAACTGCGGGGGGCTGCGTGTAAGGTGTGGAAACGCCGGAATTGCCGGCATCCCGCGGGTGGAGGGCAAGTCGAAACCATGACCTGGATTCGTACCATTCCGTTCTCGGAAGCTGACGAAGAACTTCGGAAAGCGATGGAAGGGCAGAAGTCGCTCTATCCGCAGGAGTATGCCGTTCCGATGCATCCCGCCGCAGGCGGCGGCTCCCAGATCGTAGCCTCGCACTCGCTGATTCCGCAGGCGCTTTATCATGCGTTCTCGACCTTCGGCGCGCTGATGTCTCCCGACCTGCCGCTCCAGAGGCGACATCACGAGATGATCGCCACCATGGTCTCGGTGACCAACCGGTGCGTGTATTGAATCGAGTCCCACGCAGAGTTTCTGCGTCGCGTGACGTTGGATAAGGACCTGGTCGAAGCGCTGGAACGCGATTACACGACCGCGCCGATCACGGCGCAAGAGCGCGCGATGATCGATTACGTCGTGAAACTCACCCAAGACGCGACCAAGGTCTGGAGAGACGACCACGAGAAATTGCGGGCCTCAGGTTTCGAGGATCAGGCGATCCTGCAGATCACGCTGATTGCTTCCTGGTTCAACTACATCAACCGCGTCGCCGACGCGCTGGGCGTAGGCCGGGAGCCGTAGAGACCGGGCTTGCCGCGTCTGGCCGGGCCTTTACTCGTTGGCCACCCGGCGGTGCGATTTCACCGCCAGGCAACGCGCGAAGATCGCCGCAACCTGCGGAATCTCTTCTTCAGTCAACCGAATAGCGCTGCCCAGTTTCTTCAATGCCGCGTTCAGAGCGGCAGGTTGCGCGTGTGTCAGTTCAGAGAGCAGCTGCCACTCCCGAGCAACGGGAATGCGCTCGTCGGTTTCGGCGTCTTCGCAAAATTGATCGGCCGCTTCCGGAGGAGTTCCGTACTCGTCGGCGACATCCTCATGGAAGTAGCCCCGCAGGAACAAATGCAGCGCGGGAAAGTTGGCGGCGGTGATTTCTGGTTTCGAGTTGGTGCTCATCAGCGACACTCCGGATAAGAAGTCAAAACGTAATAATCATTAGGCCCGGCGTATTTCAGTACGACCAGCGCGTGCGCGCACGAACGCGATTGGTTCTCGCCACGATTGATGGTGCGGCCAATCGGAGTCTCGCTGTCGTAGTCCAGCACCAGGTTGGGATGTCCACCGGAGCGGTTGAGCCAGCGCTGAATTCGGTCCTGCGATTCTGCGATCGCTGCGCCCACGGCATGCTCGGCGGCCGGGCGGTCGGTGTAGGTCGACGCGCCGGTAATGCCGCGTTCCCGCTCCAAGCGCTCGCGCAGTTGCTCGTCGGTTTGTCCAACATGCTTGCGCAGAATGTGTCCGCCGGCGGCCTCGTCCTGGCTGAGGTCGCGCACGGGACCCTTGGTCAGGTGGCTCTCAGCTCGTGCGGCCATAGAAGACGCCGCCGCGCTGGCCCCATTCGTGGAAGCGGGTGGCTGGCACGAGATCGGTCCACACATCCCTAGTGCGACAATGATCCGAACTGTGACGCTGCGAACTAGAAAAAATCTTGTCATCCGTCCCCAAACTACGGCATACAGCCCCGGTATCCCTGTAAAGTTCTGGGAATTGTGCTACTAAACAGGGTGTGCGGGCAAGTCTTTTGGATTCGCTGGACGATTTCGAGCGTTGGGGTGGCGACTGCGCTTACGTGTTTCCGCGAGGATACCGGCGCGAGCGTTGGAGCTACCAGCGCGTGGCCGGAGTGGCGTATCAGTTTGCTCGCGAGCTCGAGGCGCGCAACATCGGCAAGGGCGATGCGGTGCTGTTGTGGAGTCCGAACTGTGCCGAGTGGGTAGCGGCGTTCCTGGGATGCGCGCTTTGCGGGGTCATTGCCGTTCCCATCGATGATGGCGCCAGCCCCGATTTTGCGCGCCGAATCAGCGCTCAGGTGCGAACCAGGCTGGTGTTGTGTCCGCGCGAGCGGGCCCCGGTCTTCGAAAAGGAAAAGTCGCCGTTCGAGGGGATCGTGGCGGAGAAGATCGTCGTGATCGATCCCGCCGATCTGGCGGCTGCAGTTGCAGAGCATCGACCTCAACGCTTTCGTCCAGCTCAGATTCAGCCTTCCGATCCACTCGAAATCGTTTTCACGTCCGGCACCACAGCCGAGCCCAAGGGAGTCGTGCTCACCCACGCCAACGTGGTCGGCAACCTGGCCCCGATCGAAACCGAGATCAAAAAATACCTGAAGTACGAGCGCTTGGTGCATCCCATTCGCTTCCTGAACCTGCTGCCCCTGAGCCATGTCTTCGGCCAATTCCTGGGAATTTTTCTTCCTCCGCTGCTGGGCGCGACCGTCGTGTTCGAAAACACATTCAACCCGACTGAAGTCATGGCGACGATCCGCCGGGAACGCGTCTCGGTGCTGGTGGCCGTCCCGCGCATGATCGAGTCGCTGCAGCAGAAAATCGAACGCGATCTCGAAGACAGTGCCGATGGTGGTAGAGGCAGCGAGAATTTTGCCGCGCGCTACGCCGCCGCCAAAAGCCAGCACTTTTTGCGGCGCTGGTGGACCTTCCGCGAACTGCGCCGCCAGTTCGGATGGAAGTTCTGGGCCCTGATCAGCGGCGGCGCCGCCCTCGATCGCGAGACTGAAGAATTCTGGCATCGCCTGGGATACGCCGTGATCCAGGGATACGGATTGACCGAAACCACTTCGCTGATCAGCTTGAACCATCCCTTCCACACCAGTCGCGGCTCCATCGGCAAGGTCCTGCCCGGACGCGAAATCAAGCTGGCGGAAGATGGGGAAATTCTCGTTCGCGGCAGCGGCGTCGCCAGCGGCTACTGGAACGGCCGCGAACTGCAACCGGTGGCGCGTGAAGGCGATGAAGGCTGGTATCGCACCGGCGACCTGGGCGCGCTCGATGAGCAAGGCAATCTTTTTTTCAAGGGCCGCAAGAAAGAAGTGATCGTCACGCCCGGGGGCATGAACATTTATCCCGAGGACCTCGAAGCGGCTTTACGAGGCCAGAAAGAGGTTCGGGATTGCGTGGTCGTCGGGCTGGAGCGCGGCGGAAATGCGGAGCCGTGTGCGGTGCTGATTCTGCGCGACCGGGCCCCGGACGCGTCGGCCGTCGTCCCGGCCATCGTCCGGCGCGCCAACGAAACGCTGGCCGAATATCAGCGCATGCGCAACTGGTTCGTCTGGCCCGAGGACGATTTCCCCCGCGGTTCCACGCAGAAGCCGCGCCGCAACGTGATTCGCGATGCGGTCGAGGCGGCCCTCCGCGGACAATCGCCCGCGTATGCGGCCAGCCCGCTGTCCGAATTGCTGACGCGAGTCACCGGCCGCGCAGCGCAGAACCTGATGCCGGACGCAAACCTGGAAAGCGGCCTAGGGCTGAGTTCCCTGGAGCGAGTCGAACTGCTCAGCGCCCTCGAAGACCGCTACCAGGTCGACCTGAGCGAAAGGAACTTCGCGAATGCGGCGACCGTCGGCGATCTCGAAAAACTGCTCCAGGGCGAACGAGGTGCTCACCGCCAGCTTCATGAACTTCACGCTCCAGCTTTTCACTATCCACGCTGGACCCTGCGCTGGCCGACGACCTGGCTGCGCCTGGCGTCGCACTATCTGCTGGCGCGCCCGGCGGTGTTTCTTCTGGGATGGCCCCGCGTGACCGGGCGTGAGAACTTACGCGGGGTTCGCGGGCCGCTGCTGGTCGTCTCAAACCATGTTGCCGATGTTGATGTCGGATTCATCCAGTTCGCGCTGCCCGCGCGCATCCGCCACAAACTGGCGACCGCAACCGGCGGCGAGGAGCTAGAAAGGTTGCGCTCGCCTGGTCCGGAACGCGGGCAGTTCGGACGTATCGGCCGAATCTACGACCGCGTGCGTTGGACGCTCGGTGTCGCCTTGCTGAACCTGTTCCCGCTACCGCGCCAGTCCGGCTTCCGCAAGAGCTTTGCCTATGCCGGAGAGGCCGTCGATCGCGGCTACAGCGTGCTGGTGTTTCCCGAGGGAAAGCACACCGAAGACGGCAAGCTCTGCCCGTTCCGCACCGGAGTCGGCCTGCTCGCCAACAATCTGCGCATCCCCATCCTTCCGATGCGGATTGATGGTTTATTTGAGGTCAAGAACGCCGGGAAGAAGTTGGCCGCGCCCAGAAAGATTCAGGTGCGCATCGGCAAGCCCGTGCAGTTCGCGCCAGAAAGCGACCCGGAGGAAATTGCGCGAGCCCTGCAAAAGGCTGTTGGGGATCTCTAGTACTCTGTCCCTCAGGTTCGAGGAATAACTTTCCCAATCCTGAACCCAGCCCCGGCAGGGACGAACCAGCTTAGCCCAGCGCTTCAGCATGTGCGTGAGAACTCATTTTCGGGCAATCCGGTGGCCCGAAAACGAAGCCGTGCCCTTCCCAAAAACCTACCCAGAACCGCTTATGGGAGCCGCGCTAGTCCTTCTTCTGTTTCCTGTGCGAGGTATCGGACTTAGGCTTGTCGTCTTTCCTGGTCTCTTTCGAGTCTTTCGAGTCTTTCGCGTCTTTGGTGTCTTTCGTTTCTTTCGTGCCGCTGTCGCCTTCGGAAGAAGAGGACGAGGACGCCGCCGCGGAACCGGCGCCCTTCTTCGGGTAGTCGGTCACGTACCAGCCCGAGCCTTTGAACCGCACAGCCGGAGCCGAGACCACTTGTTCGATGACGCCACCGCATTCGGGACACTTTCGCAGCTGCTTATCGGAGAACTTGCGGATTTTTTCAAATCGGTGTCCGCACTTCTTGCACAAGTATTCGTAGTTGGGCATCGGTGAGCTGATTTTAGAGGCGGAGATTCATCGGCGTCAATTTTGCTCAGCGTTTCAACAGATCGACTGGCTCGCGGACGCCGTGCACTCGGAAATATTTTGCCAACACCGGATACTTGGCGGCGACGGCTTCGTACATGGCGTAGGCCACGTTGCGATAGGACGCGTGTCCGGCGGGCGTGGTGCGCAACTCGGAGATGTACACGGCCTCGGCGAAGTCCATCTTGAACAGCGTGCGCTTGCGGAAAGCAAGGGGGATCGCATACTGCGCGTTTTGCCGGGCTTCCGCTTCTTTATTGCCGGTCGCGGAAAGCTCCTGCACCGCAGTCTCCGCGCGTTTCATCGCGGATTCATAGTCGGAGCGCACTCCGGCAGCTTCGAGCTCGGGCGGCGTGTCGTAGCCGTGGGCGGTGGTGAAATCCTGCATGATCTGGACGCAGCGGCGGTGGCGGTGCATGTCGCGGAAGCCGCCGATGTCCATGAGGATGTCGAAGCGGAACTGCTGGCCGGCGCAGAAGGGACGCAGCAGTTCGTCGTGGCTTCCACGATGGCGCAAGCCGAGGTCGATGATTTCGCGGCGGCGCGCCTCGCCGGCAGCTTCGACAGTCTGGCGAAGCTGCCGGTAGGAGTAATGACAGTGGCCGTAAAGCAGCGTAGTGGCGAGTTCGATCTCAAGCGCATCGGCGCCAAGCGAATCGTTGTCGAGCAGATCGTTGTCCAGCAGATCGCTGTCAATAAGATCAACGAGCGGCGCGGGGTCGATGGCTGCGTCTCGCATCAGTTCGGCGGCGGCCTGCTGGAGTTCGCGGCGCGTCTCGATTTCGTAGAGATTCGGATCGGCGTACTTGACCAGCGTGGGCGCGACCCGCACTTCGCGCAGGAGTTCGCGTTCGGCGCGATCGGCGACTTCGGGCGACACGGCGCGAATCTCGGCCACCAGGGCGCGCAGCGATTCTTCGTTCGCGTTGTAGGCCGGAGAAATGGCGGCTTGCTTCAGCAGCGCTCCCAGATCGCGGACTTCTTTATGTGGTTGCGAGAGCAGGTGGGCGACCTGGTTTTCCAGCGTGCGGGCGTTGACGATCTCCCCGAGTGAAGTGTTGGTGGCGAGCGGCAACAGATAGCGCGAGATGTCGAAGGCGCGGGCGCGCAGGGTGCGCTCGTAAAAGTCCGGCTTCATTTCGGCGGGCCGGGGTGTGATGCCGGCGAGATATTCGAACGTCCGCTGGGAAACTTTTTCGTAGGTTGTGAACAAGGTCTCGATGGTTTCGCGATAGAGAGTCCGGATGGACGAAACGTCCGAGGCGGCAACCTCATTCTGAAAACTGGGCGTGTAGTAGCCGCTCTTCCGGAAGTCCTGGTAGCGAGTTGAGCGCTCCTGGCCATCCCAGCGCGGCTCGTCGACCACAACGATGGCGGCGAGGATGGAGAGGCGCTCGATGGCGATCGCGATGTGGGCGAGGTCGGCGATGGAGCGGTGCCCGTACTGGAAGTAGAAGGTGTTGAGAAATTTTTCGGCCTTCTGCAGCGTAATTTCCCTCAGCGACTCTTTCATGGAGAGCGATGAGCGCGAATACTTGGCCATGGCATAGGCCTGGATCTCGGGCTCAACCCCGTAAACCGCGAATACCTCGACGGAAGTATCGGGGGCAGGGGTGGAAACGGGATGCGAAGGCGTGGGCTCAGTTGAAATTACTTCAGACATGGGAGTGGAGGAATCTTAATCGTCTGGCGCGCCGCGTGCAATCGACAGAGCGTGGGGGTAGAATCGGCGGGAGCCTCCGGATACAACAGTAAGGTTCTCCCGTGACGAGCTCTGCTGACGGCAAACGCGATCTTATTCAGGACGTTCGGAGTCGGGGCGATCGAAGTCAAGGCGATCACGACCCGATCGATTTGATTCAGGCCACGCTCCCCGGACACATCGAACAAGCGCGCAGCCTCTTCCTCGAATATGGCAGTTCGCTCGGCTTCAGCCTGTGCTTCCAGAGTTTCGACGAGGAGTTGAAAAACCTTCCCGGCGCCTACGGGCCGCCGAGCGGGAGATTACTGCTTGCCCGATACGCGGACCACGCCGCCGGATGCGTTGCGTTGCGCAAACTCGAAGCCGGCATCTGCGAAATGAAGCGGCTTTACGTGCGGCCGGGCGATCGCGGCAGGGGCCTGGGCCAGATGCTGGTGGAACGGGTAATCGCCGAGGCGCGCGCGATCGGCTATGAGCGCATGCGGCTGGATACGATCGAATCGGCAATGAAGGATGCGATTGCACTTTATCGCCGGATGGGGTTCCAGGAAATCGCGCCGTATTCGGCGATACCCCTCGAAAGCGCACTGTGGATGGAACTACTGCTGTAGACGTTCACCTGCATCCCGGACGACCGTGGGTTTGAGTGCGGCAGCCGGGGGCGGTGGCGCCGGCTTTTTCGCGACTGGGGTCGCGTCCGAGGTTTCGGCTGAAACAAGCGGAGCCTCCGTCATGGCGTGGCCGAGGATGACGATATCCACGCGGCGGTTGATGCCGCGGCTTTCCGGGGTGAGATTGGTCGCGACCGGGTGATACTCGGCGTAGCCGGCAGCGCTCAGACGAGCGGGACTGAACCCTTCTCGGACGATGAGGAGGCGCACAATTTCGGTCGCCCGGGAGGTGGAGAGTTCCCAGTTCGAGGCAAACTGGGAGTTGTGAATGGGGACGTTATCGGTGTGGCCCTCGATGCGCAGGCGATAGTCGCGCTGGCGGAGTATGTCGGCGATGCGGTCGAAGGCGGCCTGCGAGGTGGACTTCATCTGGGCGGAGCCACTCTCGAAGTTTCCTGCGATCATGTTGCAGATCTCTCCGAGCGCGTCCGCTACCTCTTCTTCGGAGTTGGCGGTGTCCCCCAGCATACTCTTGGCAATCTGGCCGGCGCTCTTCGCGCTGCAGCGGACCGTCAGAATTCCGCACAGCGCCCCGGCCATACCGATCATGGCGGTGAATTCCTCGTTCGGCGTGTGCTCGGATTGCGCTACCGGCTTCACTCGGCAGCCGAGCATGATTTCGAAAACTTCCTCGACCGCAAGTTCGAGAACGGGGAGCCAGTTCTCCTCGTGAGACCGTGTGGCAAATGAGATATCTGTACTCATGGTTTCTTCCCCAGCACGGGCAAGACGTGCTCTTTCACCTGATCGGGAGTGAACGGCTTGCGGATGTATCCGCGAGCGCCAGCCGAAAGCGCCTGCACCACGTGCGATTCGCTGCCTTCGGTGGTGATCATCACGATCGGAACGCCTTTGGCACTTTCCACCGTGGCAACCTGGCGGACAAATTCCAGCCCGTCCATGACCGGCATGTTGATATCGCACAGGATGAGGTCGACCACGTTGTTCTGCAACGCAACCAGCGCTTCGGCCCCATTCGAGGCTTCCACAACCTTGTCCAGTTCGATGCCCGCCTGACGCAGCGAACGCTCGACTATTTTTCGCATCACCGAGGAGTCATCCACAATGAGCGCTCGTATCTTATCCATGGGTTCCCACCACTCTGCGGTTTACACTGCCAAACCACGAAATCGCGTCCCGCTATTTTCTGACTGATGTGATGTACATCGGCAGTTCGATGCGGCGCTTTAGGGAATCAATGACAGCTGTCTACCGCCGCGCGCGCGATGAGCCATGGTGTGGTCGGAACCATGCGTACTCGGAACTTGGGAGGGCCGGAACTTCCGTAACCGGCAAGCAAGCAAAGATAGGGACGGAACTCTAGGCAGAGCGTTGCTCCGCTAAGCGAGCATCTCACAGTCCAGCGCAGACGGAGCCGCAAGCAGTTTCCCCACCGCAGAGCGGGGCGGGAGCGATTGCCCAGGAACCCTCAAACTCGACGGCCGCAAGCCGGACTTCAGCCGACCCCGTTCCTTCACCTACCTTTATCTCCCGGGAATCCGTTATGCTTAGTGGAGATTTATGACCCTGCTTGACGCCCAGCCCTACGACCCCGCGAAGTTGCGGCGGCGGAAGATCAAGATCACGGTCACCGTCGTGGTCGTGGTCGTTCTGGCCGCGCTGGCCTGGATCTACCGCAACTGGCCCGAAGAGCGCGCCGTGGACAAGTTCTTCGCCGCGCTTCAGCACCAGGATTACGAAACCGCCTACGCCATTTACTTCAACGATCCCGGGTGGCGCCAGCATCAGCAGAAATATTCTCAATACACATACGCGGACTTCTATCGCGACTGGGGACCGGGCGGCGAGTGGGGCTTAGTCAAGTCCCACAGGATCTACGGATCGGCCAACACAAAAGGTTTTGGCAGCGGAGGCGTCGTGGTCGAGGTCGTCGTGAACGAGCGCTCCGAGCACGCTCGAATGTTCGTGCAGAAGTCGGATAAGACGCTAACCGTGTATCCGTACTAAGCGGCGCCCTCGGCCCCGTTGCATCTGTTCCCCACTTCGGCCGCCGTTCCCGCAAACTGCGCCAGCGTCTTCTGCAGCGAGGCTTCATCTCCCATCGTCACGCAGGTCTTCGAGCGGTCGATCTGCCGCATCAGTCCCCACAGAACTTTTCCCGGCCCGACTTCAATAAACAGGCTGGCTCCCTTATTGATCAGCAGCCGTATCGACGGCTCCCACCTCACCGCGCCGGTCACCTGTCGGATCAGGGCCTCGCGCGAAACCTCCGCAGAAGTGACAAGCGCAGCATCAACATTGCAAACTACCGGGCATAATGGACTCTGAAAACTCAGCGCGCTCAGGTCTGCCGCCAGACGATCCTGTGCCGGTTGCATCAGCGAACAATGGAAAGGCGCGCTGACCGGCAGGCTCACGACCTTCTTCGCTCCGCGTGCGGTGGCTAGCTTGATGGCGCGGTGCACGGCGCCGGCGTGTCCCGAGATCACGAGTTGCTCGGGCGAATTAATATTGGCCGCCTGGCAAACTTCTCCCTGCGCCGCCTCGTTCAAAATTTCGCTGACCTTGTCGAGCGCCATTCCAATGACGGCCGCCATCGCACCCACGCCCACGGGCACCGCTTCCTGGATATACTTGCCGCGATTGCGAACCGTCCGCACCGCATCGGCAAACGTCAGCGTACCCGCGGCCACGTGCGCCGAATACTCGCCCAGGCTGTGCCCGACAACAAAGTCCGGCTTCAGGCCTTTTCCCTGCAACACGCGCCACGCCGCTACCGACGCTGTCAGAATTGCCGGCTGCGTGATCTCGGTCAGCTTCAATTTTTCTTCCGGCCCTTCAAAGCAAAGCCGCGACAGCTTGTAGCCAAGCGCCTCGTCGGCCTCTTCAAAGGTTCGACGTGCAACCGGATAGTTGTCGGCCAGATCTTTGCCCATGCCAACGGCTTGCGAACCCTGGCCGGGAAAGAGAAATACGATAGGGAAAGTTGAACTTGTCATGGAGATGCTCAATAGTTAGCAATTAGCACTTGGCGCTTACGCTGCATTTGGGAATGTTGGCTAACTCCAGTTGCTAGATGCCAAATGCTAAGTGCTAAGTGCTGTACTTGGGACAGCCACGCTCAGTTCCGCCAGCTCACGCTCGATGGTTTCGTTTACTTTGCCCTCGGCGAATTCCGCCGCCACGCGCACCGCGTTCTTGATGGCATTCGTATTCGACGATCCGTGGGTGATGATGCATACGCCTTTTATGCCCAGCAGCGGCGCACCGCCATATTCCGTGTGATCCAGCCGCTTCTTGAAATCGGAAAACGCGTTGCGCGAAAGATACGCGCCCACCTGCCGCGTGATCGTTGACTTCAAGGTTTCTTTCAGTACGGCGCGCACCAGCCTGGCCACGCCTTCCGAAGTCTTCAACGCGACATTGCCGACAAATCCGTCGGCCACGATCACATCCACATGGCCGTTGTATAAATCGCGGCCTTCCACATTGCCAATAAAGTTGATCGGAAGCCGCTTCAGCAGTTGGAACGCCTCGCGCGTCAGGTCGTTGCCTTTGCCTTCTTCTTCTCCGATCGAAAGCAGCCCGACCCGGGGATGCTTCATGCCGAAAATTGAACGGCAGTAAATATCGCCCATCACCGCGAACTGCGCCAGATTGTTGGGCGTGCAATCCACGTTCGCGCCGACGTCGAGCAGAACCGCCGCCGTGTTCAGGACCGTAGGGAACGCCGCCGCCAGCGCCGGACGGTCCACTCCCGGCAGCGCACCCAGCACCACTTTAGCCGTGGCCATGGCGGCGCCCGTGTTGCCCGCCGTCACGAAGCCCGCGGCCTGCCCCTCGCGCACCAACCGCAGTCCGACGCGAATCGACGAATCGCGCTTGGCGCGAATCGCCTCCACTTTGTCGTCCATGGTGATGACTTCGCTGGCGTGAACGACTTCAATGGGCAGCCGCCGCGCCCCGGGATAGCGCGCCAACTCGGCCCTCAGCCGCGGTTCCGGTCCGACCAGAAGCACGCGGACGCCGTGATGACGCGCCGCCTGCAATGCGCCTTCAATCTCCGGCTTCGGCGCCTTGTCGGACCCCATCGCATCGAGTGCGATTATGCTAGGCATGGAAGGAAAACTACGACTTCTCTTCGACCTCTATGACTTCGCGGCCCTTGTAGGTTCCACACTTCCGGCACGCGCGGTGTGGCATCTTCTGTTCATGGCAGTTCGGACACTCCGACAGCGAGTGTTTCGAGAGCGCGTCATGGGCGCGCCGGGTGGCGGTGCGCTTCTGTGAATGTCTCCGTTTCGGATTCGGCATGATGTCCTTTTTAGCTCTCAGCTCTCAGCTCCAAGCTCTAAGGAAACCCGCCTTTCCTGAGAGCTGAGAGCCGCGAGCTGTTTACTGATTCAGCTTATCGCGTATTTCTTTCAGCGCCGACCAGCGTGGATCCTCAACCTGCTCCACGCACGAGCACTGAATTTCATTCAAGTTCCTGCCGCAGTGCGGACATAAACCTTTGCAATCTTCGCGGCAAACCGTCTTCAAAGGCAGCGCCAGCAGCACCTGCTCGCGCAAAGTGTCTTCGAGCAACAACCCTTGGCCCTCGTAATACCCGATCTCGGCCTCGGCGTCGGTGACCGAAAGCTCCTCGTGGCCGGAGTCGGTTCCAAGTGGCCGGTACAGAAGATCGAAGCTGCGCTCCACCTGGTGCACGACCGGATCGAGACAGCGCGCGCAAGCCACTTCCAGGCTCGTCTCCAGCTTGCCCTTCACCCGGATGTCCTGCACCACCTTGTGCTTGCCATGGTGCTCCTCGACCAGATCGGCTCGGCCCTCAGCCCGCAGCAGCGACCGCTGCCTGACCTCCTCACCCAGATCAATCACATCCGGGCTGAACTCCTCCCGGAAATCGACAGGGTGAATCTCCAGATCCTCAATTTCGATGAGCATTGGAACCTCCGCCGCCCCCACTCAAATTACCGCAAAGGCCCGCGGAGTGCGCATAGAGACGAAAGTCTCTCAGGGAGCAATGAATAAGAATAAAGGGCCTGAAACTAGGTGTCAAGGAAGGCTGCATGCCGGTAGTGAACCACTTTCAATTCACAGACGTGGATGCTAAAGCGAGCCTGTGGAAATTGAAACTGGCCCACTACCTGCATGCCAACCTTGTCCTTCCTAGTGTCACTTCGTCTCCTAACGTCACTCCGACTTGTGCTGAACCTCACTGACAAGTTCACTGCGGTCCTCCTAGAATATATGGTCATCAGAAAAGGACCCCACCCTTCCCCATCCAGCGGTAAAGATGCGGTAAAGCTCAAGGAGGTAGGCCGCGATGCTGCCCTCATCTTCGAATCAGTTGAAACTCTCCTTCGATACCGTCTTCTACTACGTCACCGACATGGAAACATCTATCGCGTTCTATCGAGACACCCTCGGACTCCAACTGGTTTCGCGTGATTACGTGGCGCGCTTCGATCTCGATGGCGTGCTCATCGAACTGGTGCCCCTCCCGCCTGGCACTGTCGTACCCGGTAGTAGCAATGCCCGCATCTGCTTTTCCGTCGCGGACTTACAGAAGACCTTAGAGCAGATGCGCACCCGCGGCATCCCAACCAGCACGATCAAAGAGAAGAAGGACGGCAAGCTGGCCTTTTTCCGCGATCCCGACAACAACGAACTCTGTCTCTGGGAGTACGCCGAACCCGAGGGTGCAAGGGAGCTTGTGAATTCGGCTCTGCTCCACGGCTGACGCCGGCATCCTTCCGGATGGCCCGGGCCTCGGACTCTCGCAAAATCATATCACCAGATTAGCCTAGGGAGATGCTAGACTATCCCTATGCCTACCCTATACGTCGAAAACGTGCCCAAGGACCTCTATGACGCCCTGCGCGCCCGCGCCCGCAAGAACCGCAGCTCCATCGCCGCCGAGGTCATAGCATTGCTGGAGCAGTTCGTTCCAACCCCCGCGGAATTGCGGCGCCGGAAGCGCGCCTTTGAAGAGCTCATGCGGCTGCAAGCCTCCGCTCCTCCCGGCCCGGGGCCTTTTCACAGCACCGAAGAGATGATCCGGGAGGATCGTGAACGGTGACCACGTGCGTGGTGGATGCCAATGTCGCCGCCAAGTGGCTTCTGCCCGCAGCTGGGGAAGGTCTCCTCGACCAGGCGAATCACTTACTCGCGCTGCACGTGAAGCGCGAGCTGCAACTGCTGGCACCGGATCTGATCGGGGCCGAAATCGGCAACGTCCTCTGGAAAGCGGTGCGGCGCAACCGGATCAGCCATGCAGAGGCCGAGAATTCGCTGCGGCGCTTCCATGATCTGGCGATCCAAGTCATCCCCGCCTCCGACTTGCTTGTTCAAGCGTTGCAGATTGCAGTTATGTGCGACTGCAGTTTCTACGACGGCCTTTATGTCGCCCTGGCACTCACTACCAAAACAGAACTCGTCACTGCTGACGAGCGCCTGGTGAACGCACTCGGCTCCCGTTTTCCGGTACGCTGGCTGGGGGCGTTTTGAGATCGTGAGTGGTCCGCCTTCCGCTATACTGATGCGTTGGCGATGGAGTTCGCCGTTAACCGCCCTTCGGCTGATAACTCCTACAGAATTTTGCAGGAGGACTCCGTCGTGAACTATCTCGCAAACTATCTCTGGATCGCCGTCGGTGCCGTTGTCGGAGCCAGCGCTCGCTACTTCCTCAGCACTCTCATCGCCCGCGTTTTCTCATCCGCGTTCCCCTACGGCACACTGCTGATCAACATCACCGGCAGCCTCTTCCTCGGATTCTTTCTCGTATTCTCGACCGAACGCGCACTGCTCGACCCGCGCTGGCGCCTGCTGGTTGCCATCGGCTTCTGCGGCTCGTACACCACTTTCTCCAGCTACGCCTTCGAAAGCTTCGCGCTGATAGAGCAGGGGCAATGGCTCCTGACCGGCATCAACATCGTGGCCAGCAACGCGCTTTGCCTCGCCGCCGTTTTGGCAGGCGCCGCGCTCGCCCGGGGGTTGTAAAATGGCAGCCGGCATCGTTATGGCCGTTCAAGTCACCATCTATCTCACCGAAGGCGACTCCTGGCATCATCGCCCGCTGCATCTTGAAATCCTGAAATATCTGCGCGAAGAAAACGTCTTCGGCGCCGTCGCCTTCCACGCCGTCGCCGGCTTTCTCGGACGTGGCCGCGTCCACACCGCGCACCTGGTCGAAGCCGGAGGCGAGTTGCCCGTCGTGCTTACGTTCGTCGATATGGATGAGCACGTCAACCGCGTTCTGCCCAAACTTCGAGAAATGGCTGCGCACCGGCTCATCGTGCGGGAGAATGTCGTGATTGAGCAGGGCAGTTTCGATTGAGGCTTACCCCATTGCACGCCCGCTCGAGTTCCGGATACAATATTTTCCATCTCGGCTGTGCGACTGCAACTTCGGTATCGCAAGGCCTGCCGACCCGCTAAGGATTCCACCATGTTCGACCGCAATTAATTCGCCGTTCTGCTGATCCGCTCTCGCGGATGTCCGATATTCTTTCCCTTTGCTCTAGCCACGCAGTCGTGTTCCTTCCCTTGAGCGGAAGCGACGCGTAGAAGGCATGCCAGGTATTTATGGAAGCTGTTGCGGCAATCAATACTCCGCCACCCGAACGCAGCCTATGGAGTTCTCTGTGGGAAGCGATCCGGGGTTCTCATCAGGACTACACGACGGGCAATCTGAACCGGGCGATTCTGTTGCTCGCCGTGCCCATGATCCTCGAGATGGTGCTCGAATCGTTGTTCGCGGTAGTGGACGTTTTCTGGGTTGGCCGGCTCGGCGCCAACGCCGTCGCCACGGTTGGCCTCACCGAGTCCCTGCTGAGCCTGGTTTTCGCCGTGGGCATCGGATTGAGCTTGTCCACCACGGCGATGGTGGCGCGGCGGATCGGCGAGAAGGATCCGCAAGGCGCGGCTGTGGCTGGAGTGCAGGCGATTGTGCTGGGCCTGATCACTTCCATCGCGGTCGGGATTCCATGCTTCATTTACGCACCCGAGATGCTGCGGCTCATGGGCGCTTCGGGCGACATTGTCTCGACGGGCAGCGGCTACGCCCGAATTGCGCTCGGCGGCAGCGGCGCCATCGTCATGCTATTCCTCAATAACGCGATCTTCCGCGGCGCGGGCGACGCTGCCATCGCCATGCGGCTCCTCTGGGTCTCGAACATCATCAATCTGATTCTCGACCCCTGCCTGATTTTTGGGCTGGGGCCTTTTCCACGCCTGGGCGTGACCGGCGCCGCTCTCGCCACCTTCACCGGACGCAGCATCGGAGTGGGCTACCAGTTCTACCGCCTGCTGCGTGGGACTGAGCGGATCCGCATCCTCACCGGGCAGATTCGCGTGAATATGCACGTGCTGCTGCGGCTGGTGCGCGTGTCTTTGACGGGAATCTTGCAGTTCGCCATTGCCCACACGAGCTGGATCGGACTGGTGCGCATTTTCAGCGTCTTCGGCGCCGCCGCGCTCGCCGGTTACACCATCGCCATTCGCATCGTCGTGTTTCTCATTCTGCCGTCGTGGGGACTCAGCAACGCGGCGGCCACGCTCGTGGGCCAGAATCTCGGAGCCAGAAAGCCCGAGCGCGCCGAGCAAGCCGTGTGGCGCACTGGCTTCTACAACATGCTTTTCCTCGGATCGGTGGGAGTGTTCTTCGTGATCATGGCCGCGCCGATCGCGCGACTGTTCACCCAGGACCCGGCGGTCGTTCCGCTCGCCGCGACCTGTCTGCGCATCATCAGCTATGGCAACATCGGATACGCCTACGGCATGGTCATGCTCCAGGCTTTCAACGGCGCCGGCGACACGGTCACGCCCACCATCGTCCATTTCTTCGGCTTCTGGATGCTGGAGATTCCTCTGGCTTATTGGCTGGCGATTCCGATGCGCTTGCATTCCAACGGCGTGTACATCGCGATCGTGATCGCGGAGTGCTCCATCGCCGCCGCCAGTGCGGCGCTGTTCAAGCTGGGGAAGTGGAAGACGCAGAAGATATGAAGGGGGATTGCCCTCTCATCCCAACTCCGGTGTGGGCTAGTTATTGTTGCACCTCGTGGCACAAAGGGCCTAGAGGACCTACCCAATGCGTACCGAGACTGTCTATGTGCAGCACATCAATCGGCATCGCGCAATTGCACGCGCGATCATTGTCGATCTCCTCCTGGACGAGCTTTCGGGCAAGAGAATCAAGGTCCGCGGTATCTTGCTTGCTGGGTGAGAATGCGTCGATGACTTCATGCGAAACGAGGAAGACCTTAAGAGGCGCTTTCACAGCACAGTTGCCCGGACACTTGTTGCGCTTCGGTGCAATCTCAACTCCTCGGCCTTTTCGTGTTCGGACAATGAAATCAATCGCGACGACTCTCAAAACGCCATTCTCTTTGCCGAGAAAGACTGCCTGCATGGCGGGCTTTCCTTCGTATCGCTGATCAAACACATGTTTGCCCAGAAATTTCCTCCGGTGTCTAATGACAGCTGGTAACAGCGCGGTAGACTTTCTCTGGAATTCAGTGACGATGGCATCCAGGTTGTTCTTGTTATGAGCAGCGGCGTCGATGGCAATCTGGTAGGGGCTGAATCGCCTTTCGGGATCTGCAGAGATTTCAGCTATGGCGATCCAGTATTGCTTCTCAATTTGCGCGATCTTGCACCCTGTTAGGGGACTGCCTTTTTCGGGGGTAAACTGACTGTCCGCAGCGACAACGACTACAGTTCCATCGGCACTCCGGAGTACAACAATCGATGTCGCATACACCGGGACACAGGCCCAAAGGATACAGGGCAGAATCTTCAGCTTCAGTCTTGACAGACTCTTCCAAATATCGGACATCATGGAATCCAGTTTGGCCCCCTTCAAGTCGGCGACGAGTTAGGACGTTTTGTTTTCGGTAGGTGAGGTTCTATTTCATCCCCAGCGCCCGCAGCACCCCGTCATCCGCCACCGCCTTCCCATCTTTCTTCGTGACCACGCCAAACGATCCCGAGTAATCCCACATCGCCCACCGAATCCCGTTGCGCTCGAACGCCGTCCGCACATCGTGCAACCACGCCGCCCGGTCCTGCGGATCGGAATACTCCCGATACACGCCAAACTCGTTGCACACCAGCGGAACCCCGCGCCGCCGCGCCCACTCCGCCGCTTGCTTCATTTCGGATTCAATGCGGGCGGCGTCCCAGTGCTCGCGCCCATAGCGGATCACCTGCAACCGGTCCACTTCATCCGGCACCAGCGCGGCCACGCGCTCCGCCGACTCCGCCGTCGACGGATATCTCACGCCGCGCAGCCAGTGCCAGTAATACGCGCCCCAGGTCGCACCCTGATGGGTGAAGATGTGCGGCTCATAAAAATGAAAGTTGTAAATGATATTCGGATCGTGTAGCGGCTCCTGAAAAACAAGGTCGTCGTCATCCGACCAGCGCGCGCCCGCCGCTATGATCGTGTGCGATGGCGCGCCCGCCCGGATTGCTGCTGCCAGCTTCACTTGCACACCCAGCCAACGATAAGGGTCCTTGAACTCCGGCTCGTTCATAATCTCGAGAAACACGCGGTCTGCATCCCAACTGGAATAGTGCGCGGCCAGCGCGCGCCAGAAATCGGCAAACTTCTCGACAAAGTCATCTTCGTTCGCCAGCCGAGCTTTGAAGTCGCTCTCCGGATGCAGGTCGATCACTACCGCCAGCCCGTGGTCGAGGATCATCTTCACCGCCGCATCCAGAGAGCCCAGATATTCCGCCGGAACCTTATTGGGCTCGCGCTCTGCAAACATCGGCTGCGGATTCACGCTCAGCCGCACATGATCGAAGCCCATCGACTTCATCAGCGCGATGTCCTCGGCGGTCGTCCACGCCTGAAAATGTTCCGGCGTGTAGCCGCGCTTGTCATACACCTGCGCGAACCACTCACTCGCGTTGATTCCCCGCTTCAATTTTTCAGCCCGTGCGAAAGCCAGTGAGGGTTTGGCGCTCGCGACGCCACCAGTCTGCGCCGCCGCGCGAACTGCGACGAGACCTGACAACAATAGGAATGCGACCCGTAATTTCATTCGACTCATTACCGGCAATCCCTTCTCCATTGATACACTGATGGCCACAGACTAGCCCATGCTTCCCTGCCAGCGCCATCTCTTCGATATCCCCGACGACGTCGTCTACCTGAACTGTGCCTACATGTCGCCGCTGATGAAGCCTGCACTGGAGGCCGGAACCGCGGGGCTCGCCCGCAAAGCGCACCCGTGGCATATTACGCCCGATCAGTTCTTCACCGGCGAGGAAGAATTTCGCACCATCGCAGCTCAGCTTCTCGACGGCTCAGCCGACGGCATCGCCATCGTTCCCTCGGCGAGTTACGGCATCGCAACCGCCGCGCGAAATGTGCCGGTCAAGAAAGGTCAGAGTATTCTCGTGCTCGCGGAGCAGTTCCCATCGAACTACTATCCGTGGCAGCGGCGGGCCGAAGAAAATAGCGCGTCTCTGAAGATCGTTCCCTGGCCCGAAGATGATGACTGGACCGCCGCCGTTCTCGATTCCCTGACCACCGATGTGGCCGTCGCCGCGCTCCCGCACGTGCAGTGGACCAGCGGCGGAAGACTCGACCTCGTCCGCATCGGCGAAGCTTGCCGTAAGCTCGGTGCCGCGCTCGTTCTCGATCTCACCCAGTCGCTCGGCGCGCTGCCCTTCAGCGTGCGCGACGTCCAACCGGATTTCGCCGTCGCCGCCAGCTACAAATGGCTGCTCGGGCCCTATTCCATCGGGCTTCTCTATGTCGCTCCGAAATGGCAGGGCGGAATACCGCTGGAAGAGAATTGGATTCAGCGCGCCAACGCTCGCGATTTCGCCAGCCTGATCCTGTACACCGAAAATTACGACGTCGGCGCTCGGCGTTTCGATATGGGCGAGCGCTCCAACTTCGCGCTGTTGCCCGCCGCCATGCGCGCCATGAAACAGTTGCTGGAGTGGGAAGTTGCGCAGATCTCCGAAACGGCCGGCGCGCTCAACCGTCAACTGGCAAACGCCGCGGCGGACATCGGATTCTCCGCGCCCGCCGAACCGTTGCGTGCGCCTCATTACCTGGCCCTGAGGAGGAAAGAGGCGATTCCGAAGGAACTGCCCGAAATGCTCGCGAGAGAGAAAGTATTCGTCAGCGTCCGTGGGAGTTCGATTCGAGTGACGCCGCACGTCTACAACACCGCTGAGGACGGCGAGCGGCTTATCGCATGCCTGCGTCGCATCGCCGCCGCTTAGGAAACGACTGCAAAACTACTGCTTGAGTGCGGCTGTTCGGCGCTGCGCCAGCGAGGCCGCCTCGGTGGCCGGATTTTCTTTCTCCACCTGATCGTAAATCTTCTTGGCATCGTCTGGCTTCTGCCGCGACTCGTAGAACCCGGCGAGTTCGAGCTTCGCCGTTGCCTTGCTGACAACGACCGTAGGCTTATCGATCAACTGCTTATAAAGATCGGCCGCCTGCGTGTCCTTATTCTCCACGCGATAAACGGAAGCCAGCGCGAACTTGCCCAACGCCGCAAGGTCGGCGTTCGATGAGCTCGCCGCCTCTTGCAGACTGCGCTCCGCTGTCGCGTTATCGCCAAGCTGCGCCGAGGCCAATCCCACAAAATAGCGCGCCATGTCGGCAGTGTGGGTGCGCGGATACTTATCGACGATCTGCTGGAATTGCTTCCGCGCCGCCGTGGCACGCTCCTGCGACGACGCGAAGCTCTCGAACCCCGGTTGCGCGGGCACGCCCGCCAGACGCACCGGCGTTTCAAAGGTGCGGACCGCCGTCGAAAGCTCGGCGCTCGCCTTTTCGTCCTGCGAGTTGACGTAGTACCAGCCGCCAAACGCGATCGCTCCGACGACGACAACCGCAATCACAGCGGCAATGAGTTTCGCCTGGTGTTCGACGGTCCAGTGGGCGGTCTTCTCCGCTGCTTCGAGCGTGACCTTGCTGAAGCGGTCTTGTTTCAGTTGATGCCGGGTTTCTGCGCGCACAGGCTTCCTTCTTCGCTTAAAGGTAGGATGACAATTATTCAGTCTAACAGGCCAATTTCCAGAGCGTCAAAGCGACTAACTCGCGGGCACGCCTATCGAAAAGGATTTCGCCACAAAGCCGATGTTCGTCGGTCACAGCAGCCACCTACCCGTTTGTGCAGAACTAGAGACGGCATCCCGACGGTCACTGACGAGCCGAGGCGCCTGTCCCGGAGGGACAACTGATAATAGCCCGGCGCTTCAGCGCCGGGTCGTGAAATAGTCGGCAGGAGCAAGCCCCGGAGGGGCGGCTGAACCCCATGTCCCACACCTACGTTTCCGAGCTTTTTCACTGTGTGCTCTCCACTAAAAACCGTCGTGGCTTGATCCCGCCATCACGACAACCCGATCTCTGGTCCTACCTTGGTGGAATTGCGCGTAAAAACGGCTCCAAGGCGATCGCCGTGGGTGGCACCGACAATCACGTCCACCTACTTGTTTCCCTGCTCGCCACCATGGCACTAGGGCGTGTTAACACTAAATAGAAATTCGTGGTATTCTCCATTTATGGAGATTACCGAGGCGCAGTACAACCGCATCGAGTCCAGTCTTCCCCGTCAGCGCGGCAACGTGAGTCTGACCAACCT
>Ga0316363_10000341_pt1 | contig 68146 bp, 56 predicted proteins | sample Sb_taG_3_FD_200459 | JGI IMG/M metagenome (GOLD analysis project Ga0316363, IMG submission 200459) | Peat soil microbial communities from Weissenstadt, Germany - Sb_50d_a_PC metaG (v2) (version 2) | ecosystem: Environmental > Terrestrial > Soil > Wetlands > Peat | place: Germany: Weissenstadt...
ACCGCTGCCTCCCTGACCACGCACGACGCGCCCGCGCATGTTCTACTCCTCCGCGGCAGGCCTTTTCAGATACTTCGCCCCCTAAGCGCTCCCGAGCCATAGGTACGCGCTAACAAATTACAGCGAAACTTTTGGTCGATATTCGCATCAAGAATGACGGAAAGACTGGTTTGAGTGAATGACCCGCCAAGTCCCGCGAACAATGGTTCGCAAGTCTTTCGGCGAATGGGCGGCCGGAGGCGAACGGTCGCCGGTAATCGAGAGAATCCAGAGCGTTTCCTCTTGATTTACATCGTACGCGAAGGGGCACGTTTGTAATAGCTGCGTGGGGCCGGCAAACGCAATTCGAAGGCAGTGGCAGTGGCAAGGAACCGGGACCTTCGACGGTGTTTCCCCAGGACCTCTGGACGACAACTGGTTAGAATGCATAATAACTGTTTCGAAGAGGGGCTGGTTGCTGCTCGTCCGCCGGGAGCTTGGCGCGGCGGCGATTTTCGAAATGACGAAGGGATGACGATCATGGCGCTGGGGCTGCTTGGACTCAAGGTTGGAATGACGCAGGTGTATGACGAAGCTGGGAAGCTAGCTCCTGTAACCGTGCTGCAAGTCGGTCCGTGCCCTGTGCTGCTGGTCCGGGAGCAGCAGCGCGACGGCTACGATGCGGTGCAGCTTGGATTCGTCGATAAGCCGCGCCGCAAGGCAACTCGACCCGAAAGGGGCCACGTGTCGGCGGATCTCGAGTCGAATCGCCGACGAAGCCGGACTGCCGCGGGCGTGGCTCTGCCTCCGAAACCCAACTGCGAACCGCAGCGCTACATCCGTGAATTCCGCCTGGAGGGCCCGGCACAAAGCAAGGTTGGACAGGTGCTCACTGCGGGCGAGGTGTTTCAAGGCGTGGTTGCCGTCGATGTCATCGGCACCAGCAAGGGCTGCGGTACCACTGGCGTCATGAAACGTCATGGGTTCAAGGGTTTGCCGGCCAGTCACGGTGTCAAGCGTCACCACCGGGCACCCGGCAGCGTTGGCTCCCATGCCAGTAACCGCGGTAGCGGTCGCCCGAAGAAGGGCAAGCGAATGGCCGGCCGCCACGGGGCGGGCCGAGTGACCGTTCGAAACTTGCGCCTCGTTCGCATCGATAACGATCACAACCTGGTTCTGGTGCGCGGGGCGGTTCCCGGCCCCGACGGTTCCCTGGTAATGGTGCGCCCGACCAACAAGAGGAAAAAAGGAGCCTGATGTTCTCGGCCCCGGCCTCCCTGCCGGTAGCGCTCGCAAGGGATGGATCCGATCCGTCCATCGCCAGGCAGTCGCGAGCCGAATAGCAGTAAATTCGTTGCTCTGCTCCTTCTGGGGACCTCGGTCCAGAACGTGGCCGACCGCTTTCGCTTCCTCGCGTCATTCAACTTGGCTACAATTCATTTCATCAGTACCGTGGGACCAACAGACACCCGCTGGTAAGCTGCCTTGGTTCACTTAAGGGGAAAAGGCGAGCATGGCGGAAGGCGCAGGGAAACTGGTCGGCATCGACCTTGGAACGACATTCTCGGCAATATCGACGCTAGATGATCACGGCCTGCCGGTGACGCTGCCCAATCGGGACGGCGAAATGCTCACGCCCAGTGCCGTGTATATCCACGAAGGCAACGCCGTCGTCGGACAAGCAGCGCTCGATGTATCCCTCGAACATCCTGACAAAGTTGCAACTCTAATCAAACGGCGGATTGGCCACCCGACCTATGGCAAGGAGGTTTCGGGCCGAGAGTTTCGTCCGGAGACACTCTCCGCCATCATCCTTCGCAAGCTCGTTCAGGATGCCGAGCTGCGCATTGGCCCCATCAGCAAGGCCGTCATCACGGTTCCCGCTTACTTTGACGACACGCGCCGGAAGGCCACCAAGGACGCGGGCCGGATTGCCGGCTTGGACGTTCTGGATATCCTCGACGAGCCTACCGCCGCGGCGCTCGCCTACTCCTTTCAACCGCCCCATGGCACGCTAGAGCTGGTCCGGGACCGCATCCTTCCCAACCAGGAACGCGTCGTCCTTGTCTATGACCTGGGTGGCGGGACTTTCGACGTCACTCTGGTTCGACTGTCGCAGCGGCGCTTCGAGACGCTCGCCATCGAAGGGGACGTGCGCCTGGGAGGAAAGGATTGGGACGACCGTGTCATTGAGCACGTTGCGAGCCAATTCCAGCAGCAGCATGGCGTGGATCCCAGGTCGGATCCGCAGTCGTTGGCAGCTTTGGGAGCGGCGGCCGAGCGCGCCAAGCGCACTCTGAGCAAGCTGCCGCAGGCGAGCGTTACTTGCACGCACGCTGGCAAGGTCCTGACCGTTTCTATCAGCAGAGCAGAATTCGAGACGCTGACCCGTGACCTGCTCATGCGGACGCGGCTGACCACGCAGCAGGTGCTCAGGCAATCTGGTGTCGGCTGGGATAAGGTGGACCGCGTGCTGCTGGTCGGCGGCTCCACGCACATGCCCATGACGGGCCAGATGTTGCAGGAAATCAGCGGCAAGGCCGCCGATAATTCCTTGGCCGTAAGCGAAGTGGTGGCGCGCGGTGCCGCCATTCATGCCGGCATAGTAGCCTCGCGCAGCGAGGAAACTGGCCTTATGCTCGACGCGGAGGTGCGTGCGACGCTTGGACAGGTGATCGAGATCAATGTGAATTCACATAGCCTGGGCATCGAGGTCAAGCATCAGGATGGGCGCATCAACGATATTCTTATCCGCAAGAACACGCAGTTGCCGACAGCTGCGAGCCGCGTTTATCGCACCGTTGTCGAGAATCAGCCGCGTGTCCGAGTGAAGGTGCTGCAGGGCGAAGCGCACCAGGCCGACGCCTGTATCAGCATCGGCGAGTGCTGGATCGAAGGCTTGCCGCCCAATTTGCCGAAGTTTTCGCCTGTTCAGGTGCGCTGCGGCGTCGGCAGCAACGGGCTCATCGACGTGATGGCTCTGGACATGACGAGCGGCAAAATGGCCAGGACCGAGATTCACCGCAGCAGCGGCCTGGAAGACGCAGAGATCGCCAGGGAGGCTGAGTGGGTCCGCAGTTTGCGCATTCAATGACAGGGGCGAACGGGCCGGGTCGGCTCAGCGCGGGCTGAAAATCACCATATTCGTTCTTGACTGATTAGGGCGAACGAAGGGCCGTATCATGGTTTTTGCCGTTCAATGTCCGAACGCTCGCTGCCGCAAGTACATGCTGGTTGAGGACCATGAGCGCAACAAAGTGGTAACCTGCCTGCTGTGCAAAACGCCGATTCGCGTGGCAGGCGGACCGGCGGCAGCCGGCGGCTCTCGAACGACTCCGCCGCCTCGCAGCAAGTGAGCACGGTCGGCTCATTTTTTCTTTGGAGTATTCTTTCGCAAGTATTCGCCAATATCGTTCGACAACTTGGTGAGCCCATCAGTGAGCTTGCTGATCATTTGCACGGTCTTCTGGGTATCCTCGGCATCTTGCCCCGGGGGCGCCTCAGCGACCTCTTTCTCCATCTTGCCCGTAAGAGCGACGTTGTCCAGAAGCAATTTCCTAGGCCTCAGATAATCACCCTCCTCGACGCAGGTCTGAAACGCATTGCGCGCTTTTGGCAAATTCGCATAAATATCTGCAATTCTTTCGAGCTTCGGCCACGTCTCATAAATAAACTTGTCGGCCGCTACGTGCTTTTGTCCATGCAACTTCCACGCCTCCTTAAGTGCGTTTAGCTGCTGCAATCCCTCTTGGTACCCATCGGCGACAACCTGCTCGTAGATCTTAATGGCTCCGTCAAAGTCGGCGCTGGCCTCGCGCAACTGGCCTGCAGCCCAGTCCGCCTTCATCTTTCGCACCTTGGGGTCTTTCTCCGTTTCCACGTCCTTTGTCACTTGGCTGACATAGCGGTCTAGCTCTCCACGTCGCGTTTGCAAATCCTGGAGTCGTAGGTTTCCTTCCGTCAGGTCAAGGCGCGTGTTGAGTTTAGCGTCTTTAGTAATCTCAGCATATTGTTGCTGAATGCTGTCGCGTTCCTCCATGGCCTTAGCGATGTCATTATCGATCGCTTTCAGACCCGCGCGCGCCAGGGAAAGGGCCTCTTCGCTGCGTTGCGAGGGTATGGCATTCAATTCTCGTACTCTCGTCGACGCAGTTTCCAAGCTGTCGGAAAGATGCCGGTTCCAGCGATCCCGGCTGAGATAGAGCTGACCAAGGCGCTCCATCTCAGGATTGTCGGGGATGGCGACCGTGACCGTGCGGTCATCCACGATTTCCAGCGGAATTCGAGCGAGCGGCTGGCCGCTTACCGACACCGTCACAAACGCCACGTTGTTGTAAATCCGTGACGACCCAACCCTACCGTCGGAATCAGTCGAGACCTGTTCCGGACTCAAATCAGTGAACCCTTTCGCGCTAACCGAGACCTCCCTGCCGCTCAAGGGCCTCCTGTCCTTATCTCCAACCAATCGGAGACGTAAGGGGGCATCGATCGTTCCCAGCTTGATGCACCGATACCCAAGCACCCCTCCAAGCATAGGCAAAGGATTCTGATGGCGGTAAAGAAGCTGGCAAGTGCAAGATGCCCCTTGTGGCTCCTGAGTTGCTTGCAGAAGGGTCCAAGGCATGCGCACAGCGCCGAGCCCCCCCCTGCTTCCTTGATTGCTGATTTGAGAAATCGCCAGAATGTCGCCTTTTTTCAGCCAGTGTCCCAGGAACGGTCCGAGGCTGCCGCCTTTCAGAGCGATTTCGTAAATGTCGCCGGGACCCTTTTTCGGGAGGTTGATGGTGCCGGCCAACCCGAAATCCTGATCGATCAGGAGAGAGGCCTGCCTGGCTACCAGTTGGCGGTCGGCCACCTGGGCATGTCGAACCGTGGGGCTGGCTAGACCCACAAATCCGTCGTATTGGCGGGATTGGATCTCATACTGTCCATCTACAAAATCGATGAACAGAAAATGCAGCTTTTCATCCGATAAGAAGTTCCAGCTGTCCAGCGCAGCCCGCAGCCCGTTCGTCTCCACTTCCTTGAGTCGGGGATGATGATCCCGAACTTCGACCTCGGCGAGGTCCCCCAGGGCAGCCTGCAAGCCGTCATGAAGTTCACGTTTAATTTGCTTTTGAAATGGGTCTGTCAGCCAGCGATGCCCGCTGAAATGCAGGACAACTTGCAGATGGTATGGCTTATTCGTTTCCGCATCCAGCGCGGCGGTGAGCTTGCCGCTCGAGCAGAGAGCACAAATCAAACACCCTAGAAAACCTCGCTGCGCGAAGGCGGCCAGGGGCCCGAGGTCAAAGCGCCGTTGAGTCATTTGGCTTCTCCCACTATGGGTTGCAGTCACGATCGCGACCGCTAGCGTAGCTGTTCCAAATCTTCGAAGAATGATGGATAGGTCTTGGCGACGCAGCCGGGGTTGCCAATGACGATTCCCGGCGTGCAGAGCCCGACCAAGGCCATGCTCATCGCCACCCGATGATCGTTGTAAGTTGCAATATTCGCCCCGTGCAGCGGGCCCGGGACAATCGTCAGGCCGTCCGCAAATTCCTTGACGTCCACTCCAATCCGGCTGAGCTCGTTCGCCAGGGCACGCAGCCGATCTGTCTCCTTGCGGCGAACATGTGCGACGTTGCGAATCGTCGTGGGTCCTTCGGCGAAGCAGGCGACGGCCGCCAAGGTCATCACGCAATCGCTCAGGCCGTTCATGTCCACATCCACACCGCGCAGTGCGCCGCCCGCGACGGTGAACTCATGGTCCGTTCGCTGCACCGCACATCCCATGTCTTCGAGGATATCGAGAAAGCGAACGTCCCCCTGCATGCTTCTCCGACCAAGACCTTGTACGGTGATTTCGCCCCTGGTAATGGCCGCGGCACCGAAGAAATAGCTGGCGGCGGTGGCATCGGGCTCCACGGCGTAATCTTGAGAAAGATACCAAGGCTGCACAGGAACTTTGAAGTAAGTGAGCAGGTCTGTTTCGACCTTCGCCCCGAATTGTTCCATCATGGCGACAGTCATGGCCACAAACGGGCCAGACACCAGGGGGCCATCCACCTCAATGAACACTTCGCCACGAGCCAATGGCGCGACCATGAGGAGGCCGCTCAAAAACTGGCTGCTTATATCTCCCTTGATCCGAACGCGACCACCCGCGAGCCCCGAGGATCTGACGACGACAGGCGGGTAACCCCTGAGCCTCTCGCAATAAACTTCAGCTCCTAGCTGGCGAAGGGCCGAGAGGAGATCTTCGATCGGCCGCTCGCGCATACGTGAGATGCCGTCGAGGCGATACTGCCCCTGCCCAAGGCCGACCAGGGCGGTCAGGAAGCGCATCGACGTGCCGGAATTGGCCACGAACAGGTTCGCCTCTGCGGCCGGCACAGGGTTTACGTGTTCTCCTCGGCGAACGTGAATGGACGAATCGGGCCAATCTGCGCGGACCCTGAAGCCGAGCGCCTGCAGGGCCTCCACCATGACTTCGGTATCTTCGCAACGCGCGACTCCGCGGAGCTGACTGCCAGAGTTGGGCGCCGAAAGCGCAGCGAGAACAAGCGCCCGGTTTGTGATGCTCTTGGATCCAGGCACCCGGACCACGGCGACGGGCGGCCGGCTGAGCGGCTTGATTGCAAGCGTATTGGGGAAATCCTTGGTCCAGTCGTGCATCGCGATCAGCAGCCGTAGGTGACGCGCATCAGGAACAACCCCTGCGCTGGAGCCGTTGGACCCGCTCTGCGGCGGTCTCCCGCGGCCAGGATCTCGGCGACTTGCGTTGCGGGCCAGTAGCCGCGCCCAACATTCACGAGCGTGCCGGCGATGGCTCTTACCATATTGTACAGGAACCCGTCCGCTTCCACATCCAGCCATAGCCAATCACCCATGCGGCTGACAGCCAGATGGCTGATCGTCCGAACGCTCGACATGCGGTTTGGCCAGTCCGTTTCGAAGCTGCGGAAGTCATGCCGGCCACGCAGGGGCTCAGCTGCCTGTGCCATGGCGACGACGTCCAACCGGTGCCGGCAATGCAGGGCATAGCGACGCAGGAAAACATTGGGAACCGGGCCGTCATGGATTACATACCGATACAGTTTGCGTCGTGCGTCCCGGTTGGCGTCGAACGCCTCGGGAACGTCCTCGGCGTTGGACACGATCACATCCGGAGGGAGGCGCGCATTGGTGGCGGCGATCAATACTTTCGCAGGGTGATGGGTGTTGCTGTAAAAATTTGCGACCTGGCCGACGGCGTGCACGCCGGCGTCCGTGCGACCGCTGGCGTTGAGCCGGACGCGTTCACTGGTCAACTTGGCGATCGCTTCCTCGAGCGTCTCTTGAACGGTGCGGAAGCCGGGTTGGGTTTGCCAACCGTAGAAGTCGGTGCCGTCGTAGCTCATCGTCAGCTTGATGTTACGCATGGACCGTCGCTCAGCGGCGCGGCAACCAGTTTCTTTGGATAAGGACTTCGGCGATCTGCACGGCGTTGGTTGCCGCCCCCTTGCGCAGGTTGTCGGCAACGACCCAGAGGTTGAGGCCGTAGGGCACCGTTGCATCGCGGCGGATGCGGCCAACGAAAACCTCGTCCCTTCCCACCAGCTCGAGGGGCAAGGGAACTTTGCCCCCGGCGTTGTCGTCGAGTAAGACGATCCCTGGTGCGTGGCGCAGGGCGGCGCGTGCCTCGTCGACGCTGATGGGGTTGTGGAACTCCAAATTGATGGCTTCGGAATGCCCGACGCGCACAGGGACCCGGACCGTGGTGGGCGAAACGAGAATGCTCTCATCTCCCATGATCTTCCGAGTTTCCCGGATCATCTTCCATTCCTCTTCGCTATACCCTTCCTCGCCTGCCTTCCAATCGTGCGGCAAGACATTGCCGGCAAGCTGGGCGGCATGGGCCTTTGCCGCTGGAACGGGCTCGCCGCGGCCGAGCGCGCCAACCTGGGCATCTAGCTCGAAAAGTCCGGTTGCTCCCTTTCCGGAAGACGCCTGATACGTCGCCACAACCACACGCTTGATGCGGGCGAGGTCGTGCAAGGGTTTCAATGCAACAACCATCTGAATCGTCGAGCAATTGGGGTTAGCCACAATCCCCTTGGGGATCCACTGCAAAGCTTCCGCGTTGACTTCGGGAACGACCAGGGGCACTTCGGGATCCATCCGCCAAGCGCTCGAGTTATCGATGACGATCGCGCCGGCTCGGGCAGCGGCAGGACTGATTTCCCGGCTGACGAGCGCGGGTGTGCTGGAGAGCACGATATCAACGTACTCGAATGCCTCGGGCCGGATGGGTTCGATCTGATAGGATTTCCCCTTGAACGTGAGCGATTTTCCCGCGCTGCGCTCCGAAGCCAGGAATTTAATGGCGCTCAGCGGGAAGGCCCTTTCAGCCAGCACCTGCCGCATGGTCTCGCCGACTGCTCCGGTTGCCCCAACTACCGCAACGCTAAGTGCCACGTCCGCTATCCTCTCTTCCAGGTACTCTTCAAAATAGTTGTCCTTCCACTATTAAAGGGAAGATACGCATCTGGCAAGAGAAAGCGTAAGACCGACAGGTTCGCACTATCTGGAGAGTTTCCGCTCTCCGAGGCAAGCGCATGGCATTGACAGCTCTGCTTGAATATGCAAAAAGCCTCTTCCACTATCGGGAAAACGCCCCGAAAGTTATCCAAAACCACCTCAGGAATTCTCTTCTACCAGCAGGACGGTTGGGAGGGCGTCAGCCATGGCTCCGGATCACGCACATGCTGCTTCGCCCGAGAGCATGGCTTCGCCTGTTATCCTGAGGCCCTCGCTTGGGCAGCTTTGGCAGATTCCCCTCCTTCTTCTCGGGCTGACCACGCTCGTCGGCGTGTGGGCGACGCGCCCCCTGTGGTACGATCCTGATGCTTTGCAGTTTCGTAAGGACATGAATGTGGCCCGGCGCATGCTGGAGGATCCGCATAGCCTCACGAGCGCGGCGGTGGAGCAGGCTGCTGACGCGCTAGCTCGCGTGGACCGCTTTCCCGGCCGGGCCGCGGAAGCGCACTTTTTGCTGGGCAGCGCAGAACTACGTCTTGCCAAGGAGCTGCCCGCGGACGGAGCCATCGAGGCACGGCGCCAGGCGCGCGTTCACCTCGAGCAGGCTGACAGCCTCGGAGTACCGGAAGCGGATCGCATCCCGCTCATGTATCGGCTGGGAAAAGTCTGGTTCCAGACGGACGGCGATTTGTCGCGTGCCGCCAGCTATCTCCAGCAATCTATTGAAGACGGAGCCGACGACCGCCGCGAAGGCTATAGCATGCTGGCCCAGGCCTTCCTGCGCCTCAACAACGTAGCCGAAGCACTGAAAGCCAACGAGCGCGAGTTGCAGTGTCCCACCGAGGACGAGAATCTTCTTGCACCTGCACGTCTCTTGCGAGGGGAACTGTTACTTCGGACCCCAGGGCCGGAGGCACGGGAAAATGCACGCAAAGTGCTGGGCCACATTGGGTCGACTGCCGCGGCGCCGATCGTCGCCCGCGCACGCTTGCTCATGGCTTACAGCCTCCAGCAGGACGGCGCGTGGGGCGAGGCAATACCGCTCTGGGAAGCGATCGTGGCCGATCGACGGCAGGCTCCGCCGGAGCCAGGACGCGTTTGGTACTGGCTAGGATTGTGCTATCACCAGCTGGGCAGGCAAACAGGGGCCATCAGCGCCTGGGAGCGAGCGAAGTCGTGCGGCGGCGAGGAAAGTCAGGCTGCGATGTTGCGTTTGGGCGCAGCGAGGCTCGACGATAAGAACCGGAAAATATCCCTGAACCTCTTTCAGCAAGCGCTCGCCAACGTCGTCAAGGCGACGGATTACCACAATGACCTCCTGGGCTTGCCCGAGGCGATGGGCCTGCTGCAATCCAGTTGCCAGACTGCCGCCAAGAATGGAGACTTCGGGACCGCGCGCGAACTGGCGACGATTTATGCCCGCCTTGTCCCAGTGGGCGCTGCCCAGGCCATGCTGGCCGAGATAGCCGAGGCATGGGGCAAGGCGGATCGCGACCAGGCCAAAAAGGAAGTCAACAAGACCGCTGCTCGTCACGCGGAAGAGACCGCGCAGCAGCATTTTCGCGAGGCCGGCACCGCCATTCTGGCAGTTGCCGAAACTGCCTCCGACAAGAATCAAAAAATCGACCAGCTCTGGCGCGCGACAGACCTCTTCGCGCAGGGCCAGGACTATGCCCACGTTGTCGATACGCTCGATCAAATCATCAAGCTGCAGCCCACTCTGGAGCGTCTCAGCGAAGCCTGGTTTCGGCTGGGAGAAGCCCACCAGGCTCTGCCCCACCACGAACTCCTTGCCAAGGGTTCGTTCCACCACTGCATCGAATACCCTGGTCCGTTTGCCTATCGGGCACGTTACGAACTGGCTCTGTGGGAGGTCGACCACAACCGTCACGCCGAAGCCATTGAGCAGCTTCAGCAAAACCTGGAACTCATGCGCAGCGATCCGGACAGAGAGGCGCAGGAGAAATCGCTCTATCTCTTGGCCGACACCTACTACCGGACGGGCAACTATCGTTCTGCTACGGGCGAGTGGGAAGCGGCACTGATGCTCTATCCCGCGAATCCCGATGTCCTAGTCGCCCGCTCCCGTCTCGGGGACTGCTTCAGCCAATTGGCCTATGTGGAGCAGCAGCAACAACTCACCGATCCGCCGTTTCCAAGCGCGGTTCGGCCACACTATCAGAGGCAGCATCTGCTCTATCTCGAGCAAGCCGCGGCCAACTTTCAAAAAGTCGCCGACGACCTGGAAGCGCGGCGGGCAGTAAACGCTCTCAATGAAGGGGATACGGCACTTCTCATGGCTGCGCTGTTCCGCCTAGCCGCTACGCGCTCCGAACAGGGAGAAACTCTCCAGGCAATCCACATGTACGATAGCCTGGCGAGTCGTTATCAGCAGCAGTACGAAGGGCTCACGGCCATCCGACAGCGCTTCCTTTGCCAGGCAGCCCTGACCGATCAAGGCAAGGCCTACGTGAAAGAGGCTCAGGATACGCTGAAACGTGGAAAACGGATTCTAGATCAACTGCCCGATGCCATCTTCAAGGGCCGGCCAGAATCGGAAACGCGCCCTGCCTGGGAGAAGTGGTTCGAGCAGCCCTGGAAGGGCTGGCAGAGCATCGCCCCTACGGAAGATCCAGCCCCACCAGCGCCGCCCGTCGTTCGCTAAAGCTTGTTCAAATGATAAATGATTCGATCCGCAAATTCGGCGCTGGTCGCTCCAGCCTCCGCACCATAGCCTGCAAACTGGCGAGCGATGTCGTAGGTCACGTAGAGCTTGCCGCCAGGACCACGATTGGCAGTAGCTTCGCTCTCGGCAAAGGTTGCCTCCAGTCCCTGGTTGACCAACCGGGCTGCCTCGTCCCAGTGCAGATGCTCCAGCAAGAGTGCGCCGGAAAGCAAGACGGCGCCGGGGTTTGCCATGTTCTTGCCGGTGTACTTCGGCGCGGTGCCATGCGTGGCTTCGAACATGGCTGACCGGTCGCCGATGTTGGCGCCGGCTGCCAGACCAATACCGCCCGTCATCGCGGCCGCCGCATCCGATAAGTAGTCGCCGTTCAAGTTCGGCGTGGCGATGACGCTGTACTCATCCGGCCGCAACTGGATTTGCTGGAACATGCTGTCGGCGATCCGGTCCTTGATCAGCAGCTTATTCTTGCCGTCGGCCCCCTTGCTGATCTCGTCTTCCGTCACGGTGCTGCTGCCGAACTCCTGCTTGGCTAACTCGTAGCCCCAATCCTTGAACGCTCCCTCGGTGAACTTCATGATGTTGCCCTTGTGCATGAGGGTGACGCTCGGGAGCTTTTTGTCCAGGGCATAGCGTATGGCCATGCGCACGAGTCTCTTCGTTCGTTCCGGGCTGATCGGCTTGATGCCGATGCCGGATGAAGGCAAGACGTTGTAACCCATTTCCTTGAGCAGGCCAATAATGCGCTTGGCCTTGTCGGTGCCGCTCTTGAATTCGATGCCGCAGTAAACGTCCTCGGTGTTCTCGCGGAAGATGACCAGGTTCACCTTGTTGGCCCGCTTATTGGGCGCTTCCACGCCCTTGAAATAACGCACCGGCCGGACACATGCATAGAGGTCGAAGCGAATGCGCAAATAGACATTGATGCTGCGGAACCCTCCGCCGATGGGCGTGGTCAATGGCCCTTTCAGGCCGACGCTGTAGTATTCGAATGCCTTGAGCGTATCGTCCGGCAAGTAGAGCTGGCGCTGCTCCTCCTCGCTCAGGGAACTGACCTGTTCGTCCTTCACTTGCGAGTAATACATTTCGCGGGCCACGTCACCGGCGTGGACGTCGAACCAGTGGATACGGCGCTTCCCCTTGTAGGCCCTCTCGACTGCTGCATCCAGCACACGCGCAGCGCACGTGGTGATGCCAGGCGCATTCCCGACGTCGCGGCCAATGCCATCTCCACGCATCAAGCAAACAATGGGGTCGTTCGGAATGTTCCACTGTCCATCGCTGCTGACCGTAACGCGGGTGCCCTGCCTGGGAGCCGTGAGCTTTTCAAAGGACGGTGATGGCATGAGACATACTCCCCTTGAGTGATGGATACCGCTGCGCAAAGGTTATCTTGAGCGCACTGATTGCAGCAAACAGGGCCAACGATGTCAAGCGGCGGAACGGTGGGGTCTTGCTGTGACCATGCCCTGCCCACGCACGGGACAGCCAAGACTGGCTATTCCTATGTAGCCGGCGCGCTCGACTTACACGAGACTGGGCCAAGCTTGGGACGCATTCGTCAGCACTCGGTTTCTTGATCATTAGCGGTACCGCACCTTTGGAGTGCGGCGCTTTGCCGCCGCTTTTGTTTTGCTGCAGCAAGGAAAAACAAAAGCGGCGAAAAAGCGCCGCAGTCCATGTCTTCAAACTCACCAAAATCTGATCAGTGCCAGAGTGATTTCTTTAAGAAATCCTGCCCAGTGTGCCGGGTTTTGACAAGTTCCAAGGCTCGATAACCGATATAACCGACAGTCTTGTCGAATTCGATTCGACTTCGTCAGCATCTCTTGAGATTGCACTGTTGGTACTGGGGATCCGCCAGGCGCTGCTCCCCAGAGCATGAAATTCACGGTCAGAGGTCCGCTGCCATGTCACGACGACGGCTTCTCGCGCTGTGCGGCATGCTGCTCCTGGGCGGGTGCCTGTACCATGCTCGTGAGGAAACGGACCGGGCGCTCTGCGATCTGAGTTCGCATCCATATGACTTGCTGCCGTCACTTGCCACTGAGCCCGCCGCCACGACGCCGCCGGCCGGAAAACCGGCCAGTCGCGATCCTTCCGCGCCGGGTGAGAAATCGAGCGCCATCCCGCCCTCAAACACGACGGTCGACATCCAGACGACCGCCTGGATGCAGGGTAAACCGACACCCCAGGCCTCGTCGCCAGCCAAGAACCAGTACGATTTGCATATCCCATCGGAGATTCCCGGCTCGGAGGCAAAGACCATTCAACTCCCTGGAGACGCCGCAGCCAAGCAGCGCGAGATCCAGCGACTCTACCCCGAATTACCGGCGCTGCCGAGTGAACCGGTAGCCGAGCAAGGACCGAGCGGCAGACCATACACGCTGGCAGAGCTGCAACAGCTGGCGGCAGGGAATAGCCCGCAACTGCGGCAAGCAGCATCCGACGTTCAGGCCGCGAAAGGAAATCTGATACAGGCCAAAGCCTATCCGAATCCAACAGTCGGTTACGAAGTCGATCCTTCCAACGACGGCAGTGCGCCGGGCGTGCAAGGCGTTTTCGTCGACCAAACGGTCAAGTTTGCAGGCAAGCTGAAGCTGCAAACTGCAGCAGCGGAAATGGACCTTCGCAACGCCGAGCTAGCGCTGAAACGTGCGCGAAGCGATCTGGCCACCCAGGTGCGGACAGCCTATTTCGGCGTCCTCGTTGCCAAGGAGACAGTCCGAGTGAATCGTGCATTGGCACGCTTCACGGACGAGATCTACCGGATTCAAACTGGCATGCTCGGAGGTGGATTCGCTGCGCCCTACGAGCCGGCGACACTACGAGCCCAGGCTTACACAGCACGCCTGGCCTATAAACAGGCGATTCAGAATTACACCTACGCCTGGAAACAGCTAGTGGCCGCACTTGGTCTCCGTCAGCTGCCGTTAACAGAGGTCGCAGGGCGGGTCGATGCTGCACTCCCCTACTACGATTATGACGCGGTCCTCAGCCAGGTACTGCGCACGCACACGGACGTGCTCACTGCCCGCAACGGCATCGACAAGGCAAAGTACAATTTGAAATTCGCGCAAATCACCCCTTATCCGGATGTGGATTTCCGAGTGGCAATTCTCAAAGAGTATGTGTTGCCTCCCAAACAGACGGTGCCGACGCTTCAGGTTGGCGTGCCGTTTCCTGTTTGGGATCAGAACAAGGGCACCATCATTGCCGCCGAGGCCGCCCTCGTCCGCGCCAGCGAGGAACCCCACAGGGTCGAGACAAACCTGACGACCATGCTGGCGAACGCTTACAACAATTACAAAAACAGCCTGGACGCGCTGGAATACTACCGCAGATTCATCCTGCCCGATCAGGTTCGCGCCTATCGAGGCGTGTTCGAGCGCCGTCAGATCGATCCCAATTCTGCTTTCGCCGACCTGGTCACGGCACAGCAGACACTTGCTGCAAACGTTGCATCCTACCTGACAATCCTGGGGCAATTATGGACGTCGGTTGTCGGCGTCGCAGACCTGCTGCAGACGGACGACCTGTTCCAACTCGCTCAGCCGCGAGAATTGCCGCCGCTGCCCGACCTCGATCACATGACGGCCTGGCCCTGCTGTCACGTGTGTCCCACAACCGGCGCGCAACAGACAGGGGAGGTCGGCACCGGATGCCCGGCGCCTCGTGCAAGCTCAGCTCAGCCGCTGCCAGCGCCAAGTGGCGCGGCGTTGCCGGCCTCGGAGATCCGACCCTTACCCGTTGACGATCGCTGGAAGCCGTCGCCAATTAGCGACCCGGGCCAGCAGTAAGCAACTAGTCGGACGCGTTCTGGAAATGGACGTGGGAAGCAACAACAGCAGATTGGCCGTCTATACGGAGCGCGGTCAAGAATGAAACATCGCCCCGTAGCCGCATTCGCCAGAATGCGGGCCATCTCACGCAGTTTCCCCCGCATTCTGGCGAATGCGGCTACGGCCTATTGGGATCAGTATCGACCGCACGCCGTCTGAGACGCCGGATTCGCCCAAAGAGAGGAGTCAGTTCATGGCCCGTAAGTCCTGCCTGCTGGCAGTCTTGACCCTCCTGGGGGGCCTTTCGTTTGCCCTGCGAGGACATGCGCAGGCGCCCGCAAACCCAGCGACCGGCACGGCCACGACGGAGGCTGAATCAGATGTCTTGCCGGGTCTGCCTCATCCGCCGGACGCGCCGCAGTCGTTGCTACTTCAACCAGCCGCCGCCGCTCCGTTCTCTTGCGCTCCCTTGCCTGGCCCTTACTTCGAGCGAGACCCTCTGCTGGATCCTCCGGAGACAGGACTGCCCGGCTGGGCAGTCGGCGTGGACCTGGCAATCGTCGGCCCCCATGTGAAGAACCGGCTGACGGACACGGTGCAAGTCGATGGCCGGCCGCCGGACACCTTGCATCTTCCTAGCGCGGACCTGGACTGGACGGTCTCGCCGCGCGTTGAGCTTGGCTACCGGCTGCCCTCGGGGTTTGGTGAATTTGCCATTGCCTACCGCGAGATGGCCAGCGACGGAAGCGCGTCAGTGGCCGGACCTGACGGAGCTGCCGACCTGAGAAGCCGCCTGGACGTCAATATCGGCGACCTTGACTACATCAGCCGGGAGTGGTCCCTCTGGCCCGACTGGGGCATGAAATGGTGGTTTGGTCTACGTTTGGCAAATGTCTATTTTGATTCGCACGAAACCGAGCCTTTCGCAGCCGCGGCCGCCGGCAGCGGGATTTTCGACAGGCAAACAAGCAACCACTACCTTGGCGGCGGTCCACATTATGGACTGGAACTTACGCGCCAATGGAAAGCGACGGGCTTATCTCTGGTCGCGCGGCTCGACGGGGCCCTCCTCCTCGGACGAGTGCAGCAGAACTTTTTAGAGGTGTCCACCACAGCTGGTCCCGGCGGCGGGCTGGTGTCAGGCGTGACCCACCAATCCAATCCACAAGCTGTTCCAATGCTAAATGCGTTCCTGGGCGTGAATTGGAATCCGCCGCGATTTCCCAAACTGCTGTTTTCCGCCGGCTATGAATATGAGTACTGGTGGGAGGTGGGCAGGCTTAGCACCACCTTATCCAGGGGCGAATTCAGCGACCAGGGCGTCATGCTGCGCGCCAGCTTCAATTTCTAAGTCCGCATGCGCTGATTGGTCTCGTAGCGACCAGACTGGTCGGAGCCCAATCAGGTCCCACCAGCGCAAGGTTTCAGATAGGCGCGCTATTAAGGCAGTTTATCAGCACGCTCCCACTCACCTTCGGACGTAAGTCCTTTCCCTTGCATGGCTTCTTCTTCTCAACAGGCTAGGCTCTAACGCGCTCTGCCCGGCCCCGCCATTTGGCACTAGATATGCTTATCCCCTCGCGCGTGGGTCCAGGGCTTCGTATAAAGACTGCGTCGGAGGTTGAACTTTAACTATGTCTGTCGGCTCGAAGCCTGGGCCGATCCTGGTTATCGACCCAGATGCGGTGCTCGGTCAAGTCCTGAGCAAGGTCTTGGCCCGCGACGGCCTGAGAGTCGTCCATGCCGTAAACGCCATCGAGGCTCTGGAACTCGCCGAACAGTGCCGCCCTCGAGTTGCCGTGCTTGACTGCTGCTTCCGCGACGGCAAGGGCCTGGAATTGGCTGAGCAGCTGCATACGCGCGATCCCCGCCTGCGGATGATTCTGATCAGTCCCTCTCCTCTTGAATCAGAATCGCTGGCCCGGGCAAGCAGGCATGGGCGCATCTTCACCAGGGTGCCGGATCTCCGGGAGTTGCGCATGGCGGTAGATGCAGCACTCGATGAAGAACGAACTTTCAAAGCTTCGGGCAATCCTGAGTCCTATTTTTCCCTCAGCCGGGCACACTCCGTTCGATTGATCGAGGAGCTTCTCATGTCTATCTTCCTGAAGAAGTTTTTCAGGATAGCCTGCATCGTCGTCGTGCTCGCTGTCGTGCTCGTCGGAGTCGCGACGGCGGCCGGCTTCCTGCATTTTTCTTGGCCGGGACAGGCAGAGGCGAGCACTCTTCCGCCGGCCAAACCAGGGACCTTGAGGATTGCCTTGGTCGAGGGCCGGCCCCATACTCTCATGGTGCCCGAAGATGTGCGCACGGCTCTGGGCATTCGCAAGGGAAACACGGACCTTATCGCTGCAGCCAAGAAACCGACGCAGACCCGCCCGCTGGTGATGCCTGGCTCAACTGCACTCGACCCCACGCGGCTCATGCGCATCCGCGCGCGCTTTGCTCCTTCCCCTTCATCCGCAGAGGTTGTGGAAATCGCCAAAGTGCCCGAGGACCCAACCCATTCCGGAAGACCCGAAACCGTCTATCGGGAAATTCGCTCGGGCGACCGGGTTAGAAAGGGCGATTTGCTGGCCGTTTTCAACAGCGTCGATGTGGGCAACAAGAAAAACGATTTGCTCGATGCCATCTACCAACTCAGGTTAGACGAAGAGATCCTGAAAAACGCAGAAGCCAAAGCTGCGGCAGTACCGCCGGTTTTCCTTTGGACGGCGCGCCGCAATGTGCAGGGCGACGTCAATACCGTTAACCGGGCCGTCAGCACACTCAGGACCTGGGGCATTCCGGAGGAGGACATTCAAGCCGTGCGCGACGAGGCGGAAAACGTCAAGAAGCGCGAGGGCAAACGCGACCAATCGAAAGAGGCCCAGTGGGCACGCGTGGAAATCCGGGCTCCGGGTGACGGGGTCGTCATCGAGCGTAACGTATCTTTGCACGAGATCGTGGTCGACAATACCACGAACCTGTTCCAGATTGCCAAGGTCGATCGACTTTCGGTCTTCGCAAACATTCCAGAAGAAGATCTCCCGACGCTCCAGGCGTTGCCTACGGCAGAGCGTCGCTGGACGGTGCGGACGGTCGGCTCGCCCCCCCTGAAGGGGTTCATCGACGACATCAGCTATATCATCGATCCGAGCCAGCACACTGCCGTGGTCAAGGGCCACATCGACAGTCCGGATGAAGTGCTGCGCGCCGGGCAGTTCATCTCGGCGACGGTCGAGCTGCCGCCGCCCGCCGACGTGGTCGAGGTACCCATCGACGCAGTCGTCGACGACGGTCAACAGTGCGTCGTTTTCGTGGAAACCGACGCGGAGAAGCATTACTACACGATGCGACGGGTTCAGCTTACGAATCGCTTCGACAAGGTGGCCTTCGTCCGCAGCAAGCCAATCGGCAAGGAAGAGCAGCTAACGCCGGAGGATGAAGAGCTGGGAATGCAGCCTAAGGAACCGCTGCGTCTGGGGGAGCGGATCTTGCAATCCGGTGTGGGTGAACTCAAGGCAGCCTTGCTCGATAGAGAGTCCGAGCAAGTCAAGGCACGGCCAGAAGTCAAACAAGCAGTGAATTCACCGGCTCAGCCTGCGTCCTGACGCTGTGTCATGTCTGAATTGACGAGTTCGTAGCTCCGGCTTCGACCGGCATGGCCGCCTAACCCCAAAGGATCTGATTGTCCTCAAGCTTCAGGCAAACCGACCCAGCCGGCCGGCCTCCCCAGGCAGATCCGCCATTCGAACAAGTCCTTGCATCTCAAGAAACCGACAGTACCCTTATCATTCTCAGCTGATGGGGCATCACTTGTGCTTAGCACCCAGATTGGCCGACCAAGGGCATGGGAGGAACAATGAATTCGAGAGCGTTCGTTGGCGTCTGCGGTCTCATTCTCTGCATCGCTGCACTGGCTGAGGTCAGCGCATGGGCACAGCCGCCGACAGGGGCGGCGCCGGCCGACACCGACCGCCAACGCCTGCACGATCTGCAAGAATCACTTCGCTTTGCAGAGGATTCACTGGCTCGACGTGTGGACGAGCAGATGCTGATCCACCGCCTGGAAGACGTGGCTGAGGTTGATAAGGTGCGCTACACGGGACCGCCGCCGCGCGTGATCAAGAACCCCACCGGGCAGGGCGCCGGTAATGCGCTGATCCTGAGTGCGTTCACCTTCCTGCCTAGAAAGCGCAGCGAGGGAACGAAGCTGCCGCTGATCGTTCTTGTTCATGGCGGTGTTCACGGCCGGCTGGACAGCACCTATGTCCACACGATTCGGGAATTACTGGCACAGGGATACGCAGTCCTGGCGCCGGAGTACCGCGGCAGCAGCGGTCAAGGCCGGGACTTCTGGCAGCTCATCGACTACGGGGGCCTGGAAACCGAGGACGTATTCGCCGGCAAGCAATGGATGCTGGAGAACCACGACAACATCGATCCTCAGCGCGTCGGCATCATTGGCTGGAGTCACGGCGGCATGATCACGTTGATGAATCTGTTTGCGCATCCGCACGACTACAAGGCGGGATATGCAGGCGTGCCGGTCTCCGACCTGGTGGCGCGCATGGGCTATAAAGGGCAGGACTATCGTGATCTTTACTCGGCTCCTTACCACATCGGCAAGACGGCTGAAGATAACGTAAACGAATACCGTCGCCGTTCTCCCGCGTGGAACGCGGAAAAACTGCAAACTCCACTCCTGATCCACACGACCACGAATGACGAGGACGTCAACGTGCTGGAGGTGGAGCACTTGATCCAAGCGCTCAAGGCCGCGGACAAGAAATTCGAACATAAGATTTATAAGGACGCGCCGGGTGGCCATGAATTCAATCGAATCGACACCAAACTGGCGAAAGAATCGCGCGCGGAGATGCACCGGTTTCTGGCGAAATACCTGGCGCCGCCGAATCCGGTGAGGTAAGAAGCAGACCGGCTTTGCAGCAGAACGCGGATGATTATGCCCGCGCATGGATCCGATCGCCGCGCCCATACGTTGAACCCAGCAAGGCTTTTTCGCTGCTCGCCGAGTGCTCCGGTGCCGTTCTAGATCGGAGGCTCAACGCGTAACGCGTGCGCGGCGCCGCAACTCCTGCCGGTTGACGCCAAGCGTTTCCAAGATCGGCTGGTAGACTTCGCGGTAGTATGTTTCTTCGTCGAAGATGTTCAGCGACTTGATGGATGCGACCCGCTGTGAACTCCCGGCCAGGAGGTGCACGGCCGGCATGTAGAAGCCGTTCATCACCCTCCGGAGCTGCTCCAGCGTTCCGGGCCGGTCGAGTTCCAGAAACAGGGCTACCACGTCCCGGTAGAACGCGTGGTGGGCGCGTTCGTCCACGGCGATAAGCTGAAGAATGCGCGACAGGGCTCCATCGCCGCGCTCGTTGACCCGCTCGAGGAGCTTGCGATAATGAAGCCAGGTCGCGAGTTCCTGTACCATCCCATAGATGACCATGCCCTGCGGACTATCCTGCGGCAGGTTCCATTCGTGTGCAAACACCTGGTCCTCCAGGTCGGCCATCTGCTCCTCGGTGCGCAGGCCGGAATGTAGCAGCCAATCGCTCAGTGCCAGTGAGTGCTTCGATTCTTCATAGCCCCAATTGGCATGAAACCAAGCCCAGCCGCGGTTGGCCCGGATCATGGGCAGCGCCTTGGCAATGTAATCGGGCAGATACATCTCCACGGCGCAGAATGTCTCCACAACGTCTGCAATGGCGGGATGCATCGCTCGATTTGCCTGGTCCCAGGGAATATCGTCCTCGAGCGACCAGCGGCGTTTCCGCTCGGCCAGGTTGAAGAAATTCCGGTAGAGCCGGTTAAATGCTTGGCGGACAGCAGGATTCTCGGGCTGCGTGGGACTGGTCATCTTCTCGCACTCCATTGACTCAAAGTGATCGGTCCCGCGCATTGCTGCTCGGGTTCTTTTAGGACCAAGACGTCGTCTCGCGGGACATTCACACGCTTCCGCTGCCCGTCACCCATCAAGCCGGGGCAGGGCGAAAATGTGCTCAGCAGTGGTCCCACGGCCTAGGCGTGCTTATCTCCCCAGGACTCGACAATTCGAACAGGCAAGCCTGCACTGCCAGATACCGCTACTCCTGACACCATCGCCGGGAGCCCTAGTTGCGGCTACTGCTCGACAGCATGATTTGCAGGATGTACCAGAAGAGTAGCGCTATCGAGGCGAAGAGCGTGAGCGATGCCGCCACATACTGGTCGGTGCGATAATAGTGCAGGACGTTGGAGGTTTCATAGAGGATGAAACAGCAAGACAGCCCCACCATCGCGAAAGAAAACCACAATCCAATTCCGGTGCCGATGAACATGCTGACGACGAGGACACCGAACGCCACGAACGTGCCAAGAGTCAAGAAAGTGCGAAGGTAGGAGAAATCGTTTCCGGTAAAAAAGGTAACCGCGGTCAATCCGCCGAACACGGTCAGCGTCAGAATGCCGGCCTTGAAAATGATTTCCGTATCGCCCGTGAGCTTCAATGCAAGGTAGAGCAGCGGCAAGAAGATGACTGCCTCCGCTACGACGTAGGCGGCCAGCCCAAGATATTGCATACCTCGGGAAGTGTCGGAGCGCGCCCAGCGATTGGCGACGAAGGACACGACCATAAAGGCGCCGAGAACGAGCAGCCAGGACATGCCAGAGAGCATGCCCATGATCATTTCTTGCGGAACAAGTTTGACGAGGGCCGTTTCCACGAGAATAAACGCCAGGATGGCACCCGCGAGATGCCCATAGGTCTGGCGGATGAAGGCGGCTCGCGCATCGGAGGCGGCTTCAGCGGCAATTCGTTGCTGTACATAATCCGGGGCGAAACTCATGGTACACTCCGGCGATTGACAAGAGTGTCAGATCTTCTTCGCGACGCTGAAAAGTATTCTAGGGTGGAATCGCCATTACCGCAAGCTAAGGAGAAACGAGCGCGACAACATGGCCCTGGAGCAGGATGTGAAGAGGGTTTGTAGAATTCCTCGCGCAAACGAAATACTTCCTGCCCTGTTCTAGCCTGCAGGGGGATGCGGCACAACTCCCAAGTGTCTACGTCAGTGGAGAGGTCAATGTCTTCAATAAATGAGCGCTGTGTTATCCGTCTGATCGCTATCGTGGCCGTCACGTTTTTGCTGTCGACAAGTTCTGCCAGAGCACAGCGGCGCTGCGCTGCAGGACAGCAGGGCGGGCAAAGCAGTCTGCAATCGCTCTCCGCCTTGCAGCGGCAGAGCGCCTTGCGTGCGTTGCAATACCAATCACTTTCCCAGTCCGGCTCCTCGTCGTACGGGTCGCAGTCCCAGCAAAATGCCCTGCAACAGAGCATCTTCACGGCGCAGCTGAACGGCGCCGCCACCAATGGAATCCTGCAAGCGCAACTGAGCCTTTTGCAACAGTACGCGTTGCTCCAGCAGCAACAGGGCGGCCTGCTTACCACCGCCCAGCGTCAATTGCTGCGTCAACAGCTGAGCGCACTGCAATCCGGGCCCAACCAGTGAGGAGTGCCATTGCCCGAGGAGATTTGCAATCACGCTCTCGCCCCTCCAGTTTTTCCGTGGGCACGATGGAATCCATGTACGGATGCGGCCCGCGCGAAGACCTGCAATAATAGTTGAGCCGGTTCCAGCCTGGTTCGCAAGGCAGAGTGCCACGCTTTGCCGCTGACCAGCCGGAGCGCAAGCGCCGGAACAGGTCAGCCGGCACCGTTTGGATTCGCCGGCGTGAAGGAAGCTATGTCGCTCGATATGGGTTGTTCCACTCCCCAGTCATTTGAGAGCAAACGGCCGAGCCTGTCTGGCATGCGTGTACCCCTCCTCAAGCATGGAGTTTTAGCTGCGCCCTTCGCGCTGCTGCTCGTCTTCGGTTTGAGTCGCGTTTCGTTCGCGAAGGCCGGCGCGAAGGAGCAAATCCAACAGGCAATCGAAAACGGTGTTCGTCACCTGAAGGGTTCTCAAGCCGCGGACGGCAGCTGGCAGACTCACCCTGTCGGCGCCACGGCCCTGGCCGCACTGGCCCTTCTTGAATCTGAAGTGCCCTCGACAGACCCCGCTATTCAGAGGGCAGCAGATTATCTGCGCAAATCCTGGGTCGACGTTAACGACGAGCACACGACATATGCCATTTCGCTAACGATTCTGCTTCTCGACCGGCTTGGCGAGGCCGGCGACGTCCCCATCATTCAAGCGTTGGCGGTACGCCTTTTGTCCGGCCAAATTGCGACGGGAGAATGGAGCTACCACTGCCCGGAGATCCCCGAGGAAAGCCTGCGTCGGCTCAAGAGCCTGGTCGAGCAACATCGCGAATTAAAGGCCACCAGCAGCCTCCCCAGGCCAGCCATACGTAGCTCGGGCGCGAAGCGAGCATTGCCGAAGGAGATTCAGCAGTTGCTCGCGCGGCTAGAGCAGAATCAAGGGGCAGCACAGGGCCGGGCGCAGATCAACATGATCGGCGGTGGAGATAATTCGAACACGCAATTCGCCATTCTCGGCCTCTGGGCAGCGCGCCGACATGGGATGCCTGTGGAAAAAGCGTTGGCGCGAACGGCCAATCGCTTTCGCACCACGCAGCATGCAGACGGCGGCTGGGGTTACATGGCCACCCTGGGAAACCTTCCCGGCCTTGGCGATAGCACGCCTTCGATGACCTGTGCCGGACTACTGGGTCTCGCCCTGGGCTACGGCAGCGCCCGCGAAGTAGTGCTGCGCGCCGGCCCCCGGCCTGCGCCAGCCGTGGGCGGCACGAAGAAGGCGTTACCCACCGAGCCTGGGAAGGATCCTGCGATTCGCGCCGGCTTCGCCGCGCTTGGTACGGCCGTCGGACAGCCTCTGGGCAATGCCGGGCAGGGCTTCCTGGCGGGTGGCCTGAGCGACCCGTACTACCTCCTCTGGTCGGTGGAACGTGTCGCGGTCTCGTTTAGCTTGCCCACCCTTGGCGGCAAGGATTGGTACACCTGGGGAGCAGCATATCTTCTTGGCGCACAGCAGGCGGATGGCAGTTGGATGGGCAAGTTTGGTGCTGACGTGGATACCAGCTTCGCCTTACTATTTCTGCGCCGCGCCAACCTCAATCCCGATTTGACCGCGCATTTGAAGGGTGAACGATCCGTTGAGGTTGCGCTCAAGGCCAGTGGCGTCGCCAAAAAAGGAGCCGCCAAGGAAGGAAATCTAGCACTCGGCGAAATCAAGGGCGACAAGGAGAAGGGGAGCCGAGAGAGATTTGCCGCCGAGAGGGAGGCCAGCAACGGCAACACCCGGACCGACAATCGTGCAGGCGAGAACATGGACGATGGTGAAAGCAGGGTTGCCAACCCCACTCCCCTACCTTTGAAGACTGCCGCCAAGAATACCGAGGCAGACGCCGCGCGCCTTGGCGCAGAATTACTCCGCGCGTCGGGCAAGGCCCTGGATGCCGCGTTGGACCAACTGAGAGAAAGAAAAGGGGCGGCCTACACAGACGCTCTCGCACAGACCATCGTGGGCTTGAACGGCTCCGCGAAGAATAAGGCTCGAGATGCTCTGACGCAGCGGCTGGCGAGGATGACGCCGGCGACGCTCCGAGCCAAGCTGCAAGACGAAATGCCGGAAATTCGCCGTGCCGCCGCCTTGGCGTGTGCGGTCCGCGCGGACAAGCAGCTAGTCCCCGATCTCATCCCTCTGCTCGAGGATTCCCTACCGACAGTTGCGCGGGCTGCGCATGTTTCCCTTAAAGAGTTGACCGGCCAGGATCTGGGTCCTGCCGCGGACGCCACGCCGGCCGCACGCGACCGGGCCGTGGCCGCCTGGAAAGACTGGTGGAGCAAGCAGAGCCGCAAGCAAGATTGATCCATTGCGACGGAAGCCCTCCCAAAGCGAATGTCATGTTTTGTCATGTAAAAGGGGGGTAGCCAGACAATCAGTCTGACTTTGCATTGCTCTTCACAAAGTATTATACTTCAATGATTTACGTCTCGGACAAGACTTTGGACGAATGGCAGTTCCACCTGCCGAATGTCATGTGTACTGAAGTACACACTTCCAAGAATTTTGAGTACGTGCCTTTACCCCAAAATCAAGACTTGCGGGCGCATTAGGCCTCTTGAATCTGAAAGCAACAAATTGCAACCTGACGGCTCCAGCAGGTCGCCGAGAAGCTTTTCCAGTTGCATCGCATCTCCCGAACTCCAGAACCAACTTTGAGTCCTGGCGCTACCGCGCTCCGCCTTGGCCCCGCGCGTACCGTGGATGCGCGGAGCTTTAGCGCTACGCTCAGCAGCTGACCAAATGTTCAAGTAGCCAGGTTGCGATATGTAGGTAGAAAGAGGCCTGTAGGAAAATTAGATAACTTGTAACGCTCGGCATTTCACGGAACTCGAACCCTCGCACACGGACGTTGCATAAGACGACCGGCGTCTCTTTCACGGGCAGCCTCGGTGGATGCGTGAAAGAATCCCGGCTGATGTTTTTGCCAGCCGAGCGACGGGCCCCAGGGCAACTCTACTCTTGCCAGGGGGATCCAGGTCCTCTTACCAGAAGGAGTAAACATGCGGCGATTGACAACAGTGGCGGTGATCCTGTGTACCCTCGGTTGGCTCTCGGTGTCGGCAGAGTCTAGCTATGGCTTCGGCAAGTCGCGTGGCTGTTCGCGAAGTTGTTCAGACGCTTGCGCCCCATCATGCTGCGATGCCGCAGTCGTAAATTGCACGCCCGCCCCGTGCCCGCCGCCGGCTCCCCCTCAATACGTCGAGCGCACCGTAACTCGCTATCGTGCCGAGCAGGGCGAGCGCGAGGTCGAGTGCACGGTCTACAAGAGGGTTTCTCACGAAGAGAAATACACGTACACCGAGTGGACCCCGGTCACGAAGCCGGAAAAACGGACAATCACGACCTGCGCGACCGTCCGGAAGGAAGTTCCTTACACGTACACGGTGTACGTTCCGGTCACCAAGCCGGAAAAGCGGACGGTGACCTGCTACAAGATGGTCCAGAAGGAAGTCCCCTGTACGTACAGCGTATGCGTACCGGTGACAACGAATGAAAAGCGGATGGTCACCCGCTGTGTCTCTGTGCCGCGTACGATCGAGTGCGACGTGCCATGCTCGAGCGGCTGCTCTAGCTATGGGTCCGGCCGTCGTGGTCTCCTGCAGCGCCATCGCGGCGATTGCGAAGCTCCGTGCGGCGGCTGCGGTTCGCCTTGCGACTGCGCTCCCCAGTACCAGCACGTCGTCCGCACGATTTGCGAGCGTGTGCCGCAGCAGGTCGAGGAAACGGTCGCGGTCACCCATTGGAAGACCGAACAGCGCACGGGCAAGAGAATCGTCTGCGAATGCGTTCCGGAAACGCATGAGATCACTGTGAATGTGACCACCTGCGTTGCCGAGCAGCGCAAGGGCGTACGGATCGTCTGCGAAGTCGTCCCGCAGACGCGCGAAATCACGGTTAACGTCACCACCTGCCAGCCCGTTACGAAGACCGGAACCCGCGTGGTTTGCGAATGCCAACCCGTGAAGGAAAAGCGTAAGGTTTCCTACTGTGAAATGGTTCCTTACCAGGTCAAGGAAAAGGTACTCGTGTGCCAGACTTGCTGCAATGATTGCAATGATTGTGGCCGGGGTGGCTTGTTCCATCGCCATGGCCGGTAGGGCGTTGTCTGAAAACTAGATCCCGCGTTGCTTCGGGGTCGAAAGTTGGTCTGCGTGGAGATTGCAGAGCTCTGTCACGATGCTTGAATCGGCAGCGGCGTAGGACAGATTTCCTAATCTGTCCGGTCAGGTTGGAAACCTGACCTACTCCCAAATTCCGCACGGTCCATTAGCTCGAACGATAAGGTTCCGTGTCGCTTTGCAATCTCCTCGCATCTTTTGTGTTTCCAGCTCTTTAGCGGTGTTCGCGGTGGCAAGCCGCGCACGTTGCTGCCAATTCTTGCATGGCGCGTAAGGTCGTTGGGTAATCGTGAATCTCAGCGGCTGCTATGATCTTGTCTGCCGCGGACGAATAGTTCTCCACTTGTGCCTCCCAGCTGTGGCGCGTGCCTCTGCGCGGTGACTTGCCTTTCAACAGATTCCCAGCTTCAGCCAGCAACGCTCCGTTCGAGCGAACCCGCTTCCACTCGTGATCGTTGGTTGGCTGCTTCTCGAGAGCCTTGGCCAGGACGCCGCGAACGCCAGTCGGCTGATTGACGGCCTGCATCAGATCGGCAATCGTCGCGATAGAATGATTCGCCGCCGCCGACTTCGCGGCGCGCTCGGGCGGTGCAGCGTCCTCCACGTACTTGCCTAGGAATTCGTAGAGTTCGACAAATGCCTCATCGACCGCCTTTGCCGTTGCCGCGCTGTCATCCTGCGGCCGCATAAAACCCAGGCGAACACCACTGTGCACGCGGATTTGAGCGGCGATGCCGGCATCGGTCAGCGACTTGCGAAATGCTGGGAGCCGCGCCCGGACGGCGACATCGTCTGTCGGGAAAATGCCAAGCAAGCGTGTTCCACGAAGGCCGGTCAGTGGTGCCAGGTCGCCAGGAACCTGGCAATCACACAGGACGCATGCCTGCACGGAAGTTGCCGCGGCCAATGCCAGGGCTTGCTCTCCACCACCTGCCCAACCCAGCACGCCGATACGTTCAGGCAGCACATCGGGACGGCGCTGCAGCCAGCGAACCGCAGCCGACAGGCCTGCAAGTGTCTGCTCGCCGCGAAAGATCTTTGCATCTTCCACGCTTGCGCCGGTCAGCACTGTCTTGGCGCGCGGTAGCTCCACTGCCAGGGCAACGTAGCCGAGGCTCGCCAGGTCGCGCGCGTTTTGTTTCATCCATTCCGAGATTCCGGCGTCGCCAGGCACAAGCAGAAGGGCGGGCAGCCTCTCCGAGGTTTCCTGCCGGGCCGCGTAACCGCGAAGATTGCCCAGCGCGGAAACCAGGGTAACTGATTTGCCGATCACGGCCGGCTCCTTCTTGGTCCGGAAGACTTCCAGAAATGGCTTAAGCGGTTGCCCTTGCCCGGATGCAGGAGGAGAAGTTTGGCCCAGAGCCCGGAAGCTAAGAATGGCAAGGTATAGGACCAGAATCAGCACCGTTGCCAATCCCGTCCTTCCCCCCTGTTTATGTATTCGACGCTTTTGCATGATCAATCTCAAAGGAATTCGCCCTGCCGGATCCAATCCTAAGCCGCGGCCGCTTACAAGTCCTTGCCTGGCGTTGGCAACGCGGCTCAAGCGATCCTGTTCGCGGCGGAAGGGAGGCCAGACTACTGATGCTCCACGTAGACAATGATGAGTACGCCCTGGAGAGCGTGTTGATCGTCAACGATGAAGTCAATTCGATGGTATTGCCCATCTCCCCATCTATCCCACAAGATCAAGTCTCTGTGGAAACATCCAGGGCCTTGACGGTTGGCGGGATCGTTTCGAAAGGCATCGCCTACTTCGGCAATCGCGTACCTAACGAAATTGTAAATCTTCTCCTTGGCTTCGCTGGAGAGAGGAAGGGCGTCCAGGTACGCCTTATCAGAGTCCTTGAAGTGAACGTGGTAGGCCAAGACGGGCCCCCGATCAGCTCTTCACTAACCGTTGGAAGGGTTTCGTCTCGCCCCTCTCATATGCGTTCCGGGCTTCCTCAATGCGTGCCCAGTCTGTGGGCGGATGAGGAAGTTTCGCTTTGTCCACGGCTCCCCTTATGAAGTGGTAGAGCCCCAGCACCTCATCCATCAAGTCCTTAAAGCGGGAGACACACTCGTCGGCGGGCGGCGTGAGGGATTTGTTTTGGAAGTGTGCGATTATCTTGTCAATCCCCGTCAACGTCGGCCCGAGGTCGTTAAGCGCTTTCTCGTACTTAGTGGCGAATTCCTTGGCATCCACACCTTGAGCCAAGAATTCCCCGATTGATCGGCGTGACTCCGCGAACATAGCTTGAAGAAAGTCACAGATCTTAATAGCTTGCGAAATCTCCTCTGGCGCCCGGTCTTCGACCGTGTCCACGAAATTGGCTACCTGCTCTAGCACTGAGACAGAAAGATCACGGCTCACTTCAGTTGTCATCTTGCCACCCCTTTACGTCTGTAAAGTGTAGGTTGCGGCGAGTAGCTCGCGGAATCGCGCCAGTGCTGGATTTTGGACCAGACACCGCGTGAGCGATGCGAACATGACTGCCGTCTCTGATGGTCTCTGGGTGGCATGCCTTGCACACATCGGTAGATCAAGGGACATAGATGGGCTTGCGCCCAATCGGGGCATGCCGTGAGACCGTCTTCTTGCACCGCAACCTTAGGGCACTACCCAAATTTGAGTTCTTTAGAAAAGCGGGCGACCGGATTCGAACCGGCGACGTCCAGCTTGGGAAGCTGGCATTCTACCACTGAATTACGCCCGCAGATGGAAGTCCAGAATACTCTACAGGACCACTCATTTCAAGGTACCGTCGCGCGAAGGCCGGCTAAGCAGTCTCGATGGCCGCGGCTTTCTGCAGGCCGAAGCGCGCAATTCCCAGCTCGCGAAGTTTGAATTTCTGCACCTTGCCGGTCACCGTTGTCGGATACTCTTCGACAAATGCCACGTAGCGGGGCACCTTGAAGTGTGCGAGCCGCTCTCGACAGAAGCAGCGGATTTCCTCCTCCGTCAAGATTGATCCAGGCTTCCGGCGCACCCAGGCACAGACCTCTTCTCCGAATTTCTCGTCCGGTAGTCCAACAACCTGCACATCCGCGACGAGCGGATGGGCGTAGAGGAGTTCCTCCAATTCGCGCGGATAGATATTCTCGCCGCCGCGGATGATGACATCCTTGAGCCGGCCCGTGATGCGATAGAAGCCGTCGTCCGTTTGCGAGGCCAGGTCGCCCGTGTGCAGCCAGCCTTCCGCCGTGATGGCCGCGGCAGTCTCTGCTGGTTTCTTGTAATACCCGCTCATTACACAGTGGCCACGCACGATCAGCTCACCCGATCGGCCGGGATCGACCGGCGTAAGTGTCCCCGGTTCAACGATACGAACCTCCAGGCCGGGCAGCGTCTTGCCGACCGTGCGGACACGATGCTCCAGCGTGTCGGTGGTTGCGGTTTGCGTAATCACCGGCGAACATTCCGTAAGCCCGTAGGCAATGGTCATCTCGCGGGCGCCCATTTTGTCGACGACCGCGCGCATGACCTCGATTGGACAAGGGCTACCCGCCATGATCCCCGTCCGCAGGTGCCGCAAGTTGAATTCCGAAAAGCGCGGATGGTTCAGTTGGGCGATAAACATGGTCGGCACGCCGTAGATCGAAGTACTGCCTTCGTCCTGAAGGGCCTGCAGCGTGGCGAGCGGGTCGAATGATTCGGCCGGGAAGACCATGGCAGCACCGTACACGACGCACGCGAGGCTCCCCATAACGCAGCCGAAGCAATGGTAAAGCGGCACGGGGATGCAGACCCGGTCCTGTTCGGTATATGCCAGGCAGCGGCCCACATGGAATGCATTCATCAGGAGATTGCGGTGGGTGAGCATCGCTCCCTTGGGAAAACCAGTCGTGCCCGAAGTGAATTGAATGTTGACGACGTCTTCAGGTCTGGTTCTCCTGTGCCTGTCACTTAACTGAGCGTCCGACACGCTGGCCGCACGCTCCTGGAATTCATGCCAGTTGAGCATGCCTCGAAGTTTCGCCTCGTGAATGCTGATGACGTGCCGCAGCCTGGGACAGGCGCTCGATTGCAGGTGGTCCGGCGAACAGTTGGCGATTTCAGGACAGATAGCGGCCAGAATGTCAAAGAAGGAAGAAGATTTGTGACTATGCGTGAGCAGCAGAGTCGTGATATCCGCCTGCTTGAGGACGTACTCCAATTCCTGAGCGCGATAAGCGGGGTTGATGTTGACCAATACCGCTCCGATTTGTGCGGTCGCAAATTGAGCAAGAATCCATTGCGGCCAATTCGTGGACCAAATGCCTACGTGCTCACCAGGCTGGATGCCGAGAGCCAAGAATGCGCATGCGGTCTGTCGGACTGCGGCATCAAGTGCAGAATAAGTTAGTCGAGTAGGGAGCTGTGGGAAAACCAGCGCGTCGCGTGCGCCGAATCGCTTCACCGCATCCGCCAGGGCATCGGTGAAGGTTAGACCGTCCACCCAGGGACGCGAAGCTGGATTCATGGGAGAACAGCAGCCCGGCAAGGGGAGAGCGTGGCCAAAATACCGTAGGGTGTATCATAGCCGTTGCCGGGCCGCTGGGATTACTTTCGTCCGTACTTTGTGGCAGAATTCTTCTCGGCGGCCGGCTCTGCCTCGATCTTGCCTTTCACGTCCAGGACCAGGGCAAAACCGTCCCACCAGTAGAGGAATCGTTCCAGGGTCATCTCACGAGTTCGGCCGTCCTGGTCATTGGGATCGATGACTTTGACGGACTCAGTCGTGAGATCGATCAATGTCACGATATGCCCGCCGCCGCCCGGATATAGCTCGCGGAAGCCGATCACCGCGCCCAGGCCTTTCTCAACGGCATATTTCAAGATGACCTGGCTTGTTGTCCCGGGGGGCTGAACACGATAGGGAATGCCCATCTCAGTAAGTGTCTCTTCCAGGACGTCGGCATCACAGGTTGTGGGATGGCTTTCCGTCAAATCGTAGAGGGCCTTCAAGTGGTGGGTGCGCGCCAGGGTTTCCAGGGAGCACCAACCGCAACGGCCGGGTGGACGGTTCTTGATGCGGCAGTCCGCTGGGACCTTGACTTCGGACCAGGCCGCATTCGGTAAGAGAAGGAGAAGGATGAGCGCGCTGCACTTGATGAGCGCGCTGCACTTTACGTAGTTGACCATGCACCAGCCCCCGGACAATGAGAAGAGACCTGCCTGCTTTGGCACGTGGGAATCGGGCGCTGAAGCACTACATGAAGTTGTACGAATCGGGAGAAGCCGGCACCCACAGCCGACGATTCGGAAGGTCGAACTCGAAAATAAGTTTGTTGCCCCAAACATGCAACACCAATTTGCAAGCTCTTTACCCACTATTCGCGGGCCGCCCAAGCGACGGCAGAGGGTAGTGGCTCAAGTTCCACGGTAGGAGTAGAAACCAGCAGCACGAGGCGGGAGCGAAAGTCACTGACGGAAAACTGGGGTGCGTCGCTATACTACCCGAGTCCAGGGAGAGCGGCTTTTGCCCATGGCGCTCCTTTTTTTCTTTAGCCAATTGTTTTATCGGATGAGTCCCGCCGTGCTGTTAGCAAAATGCCAGGACCCTGACATGCCCGTGCCTGAGCCTGAGCGTGTTGCGCCGACGGCGGTGATTCGGCAGACCGCCAAACCCATTCGACTCGGTTCACTTTTGCTGCCGTCTCGTTTTCTCCTGGCGCCCCTGGCAGGTTACACAAACCTTGCGTTTCGGCTGGCCGTGCGGGAAATCGGTGGGCTTGGCCTGGCCACCACCGATCTGGTCAATGCTCGAGCTCTGCTGCAGATGAGCCGAAGGACGCGCGAGCTGATTCGAACCTGCCCGGTCGACCGTCCACTCGCCGTGCAGATTTATGGAAGCGAGCCTGCGGAGATGCGCGCCGCGGCCCAATGGCTCGAGGAATACGGCGTGTCGGCAGTAGATATCAACATGGGCTGCCCCGTGCACAAGGTCACGCGCGGCGGGGGCGGCTCGGCCATGATGTGCGATGCCCGGAAGACCATCGAACTGGTGCGCACGGTTGTCGAGGCCGTACGCCTACCGGTCACCGTGAAAATGCGGCTTGGCTGGGACGACACCAGCTTGAGCGCTCCTTTGTTCGCAAAGGAATTTGAGCAGGTGGGTGTCGCAGGCGTCACGATCCATGGCCGTACGAGGGCCCAGGGATTCGGCGGGCGCGTGAATCTGGAGGGCATTCGGGCTGTCGCCGAGGCTGTCGAACGGATTCCGATCATTGGCAACGGCGATGTAAGGAGTATTGCGGATGCCGCCCAGATGTTGACCGCCACGGGCTGCTCCGCGATCGCGATCGGCCGCGGCGCCCTGTTGAACCCGTGGCTCTTCTCTCAGTTGCAAAGCCTGGAGGAGACCGGAGTTCCCGGACCGGCGGCTAGCTACGAGCAGCGGGTGAACTTCATGGAGCGGCACCTGCTTCTCCTCGTGGAAGATCGCGGCGAGCGATTCGGCTGCCTCAACTTTCGCAAGGTCGCCAACTGGTACTGCCGAGTCCTGCGGCCAGGGCGTGCGATCCAGCAGCGTCTCATCCGCCTGGAAAGCGTTCGAGAGTTTCAAGAAGTGCTCGATCAGCTTCGAGAACCCCAAATGAAGCGCTCCTGGGAAGAGAGGGCGGATACGCAACCCTCAATCCCGGTTCCCAAGGGACCCATCGAACACTGGTAATTGCTGGGCTTGGCAGAATCGTGGGCCATTTGTATAGTCCCCGCCCGCTGAGGGAGCCTGCTGAAAAAGGGGTCTGACCCCTTCCCGAAGGGGTCAGACCCCTTTTTCAGCAGGCTCCGAGGGAACAGGGGACTGAGGGCCCAGGATGAAAAAGAGCCGGGTGTCGTTGCCAGGAATTGTGCCTGCCTATCTCACGTCGCGCGGGCGAGCTTACCATGCTGACGCCCTGGATGTGCTTCGCCGGCTTCCTTCCGACTCGATCGCACTTGTCCTGACCTCTCCCCCCTTTGCACTGCGCCGCAAGAAGGCGTACGGAAACGTCGCAGCTACAGAATACGTGGAGTGGTTTTGGCCATTCGCCGAGGAGATTTACCGAGTCTTGAAGCCCGATGGCAGCTTCGTGATGGAGTTGGGAGGCGCCTGGAACCCAGGGAGCGGGACGCGGTCGCTTTATCAGTATGAATTGCTCATACGCCTGGTCCGGCTCTTCCATCTAGCCCAGGACTTTTACTGGTACAACCCATCTCGGCTGCCTACGCCTGCAGAATGGGTGACCATTCGCCGGACGCGCGTGAAGGATGCCGTCAACATTATCTGGTGGTTGTCCAAAACGGAGAATCCGCAGGCGGACAATCGTCGCGTCTTGAAGCCTTACAGCAAGTCGATGCAACGGCTACTGAAAGACGGCTACAAGGCAGCCCGCCGGCCTTCGCAACATGATATCGGGCCGCACTTTCAGCGCGATAACGGCGGCGCTATCCCGCCGAACCTGCTGACGATTCCCAACACGTGCTCCAACGACGACTATCTTCATTCGTGCCGCAAGGCAGGCTTGCCGATCCATCCCGCCCGCTTCCCAGCCGGCGTGCCCGAATTCTTCATTCGTTTCTTGACGGAATCTCGGCAGACGGTGCTGGATCCGTTTGCCGGCAGCAATGTCACGGGACAGGTCGCCGAGCTTCTCGAGCGATCGTGGATCAGCATCGAGATCAACGGCGACTACGTCGAAGGTTCGCGGCTGCGCTTTTCCCAGGCCGTCTCTAGCTCCGCGCCGGCCGATTCCGAAGCAGCGTAAGGTGGCGGGAGAAACGGTCTTCCAGGTACTCGTGAACCGCCGTCAGCAGGATCAAATCGTCTCGCGAGATGCTCCTTCCGTTGGATAGCTCGGCGCTGCCGGTGCCGATCATTCGTTCCACCTCTACCAAGGACGCACGGAGTCGATCGAGCTTGGCATTGAGCGCGTCGCCATTCAGTCCTTCGGGGATTCCCCAGAACCTGCAGGCATCCGCAAAAGTCAGCTCGTCCTTGAGGCCTTCCTCAAACTTCCGGACAGCGCTGCTGCTGAAAAGCCCCAAAAGGTATTTCTCTTGATCTTTTAAGATCTTCACGGGCCCAGGCGCGGGGGGTTGTTCCCCACCCTCCAGGAGTCGAGCAACCACCTGGTGACCCTCACGGGTCAAGGCGTAGAGCTTCTGTCCCATTTTGGACAGCCAGCCGCGCCGGGCCAGGCCCCTTTCCCCCATGATGCAGCTAAGTACCTTGTTGGAATCAGGGTACTCGTCTGCAAATCCCTTCAATCCAAATGTGCGCGGAAACTTCTGCCAGGAAGCGACAATAAGCGCTTCCGCACTGAATGGCGATTGGCCCTTCTCCTCCAGGATTTTTGCTGCCAATAAAATCTTCTCCGGTACCGTGCACTCGGCGACGATATTCACGCTTCTCCCCCATGAGCTGCCGATGACAGTGGATAGTGCCTTTCCCCAGCAGCGATTGTCGCGCCCAGCAGATTCCCCGGTCAAATGCAATAAGAGCGCGCCAGCTGCAAAAATGGCTTGGACGCCGTTCCAGCCGTTACGACCATCGTGCACGGTCATACAAATGTTAGGCGTCCGTGTCTAGGGCCTGGATCTTCATGACCTCGCGCAGTAACACCGTGGCATAACTTCCCGCGGGTAAACTGAAACTCAGGCGGATGCCTTCAGTTTCCGCAAGCGCATGCAGGCCGTCCAGATAGATCAGGTTGTGGCGGCGTGTACCCTGCAGGAGTTTGCCGAATCGACAAAAATTCGCGGGTGTCAAATATCCGTCGGCCAAAACTGCTGCTTCGCGCGCAGCTGCGATTCCCGCAGCTGCAAAAGTTTTCCGGCCGAAGATCGGTCCAGCGTGTACGGTCTCGCGGGCCTCGAAACGGCGTTGTTCGACCTCCAGATCCTGGGCCAGGAACATGCCGCCGAAGGGCCACTTGGCCATTACGTCGCCCTCGAGCACTTGCCGCAGGAGGCCGTCCGCTAAACGGCAGGCGAGGGAATGGTTGAACAGGGCGGACTGCGCGGCAGAGAGCGCAAGCTTCCGCAGGAAAGGATTGCGCGGCACACGCGGCTGGCTGCCGTCTGGCCCGGTTTGCTTTCCCCCGCGGAGCAATTCCAATCCCAGAAGGACTGTCTCCCCCTCCCGACCAAAACGCTGCGGGCCGTAGAAATTGGGCAACCCCAGCGCTTGCAGTTGCGCCAGCAACGGCGGCAGCAACTCCAGCGCTTCGGGAACCGGTTCGCGGATGAGGATTCGGAACTTATTGCCGTGCAGATGGCCCGGTTTGAGCTTGTTGCCGTGCCTGCTCACGCGCAGGAGGCGGATGCCGTCGCCTTCGATCTGATCGAGCCTTTCCGCGCACGACTCCGGCACGGAAACCATCTGTCGAGTGACAGCCTGCCGATCCTTCAGGCCCGCAGTGCCGATCTCCTGCACGGGGATGTCAAGTCGTCGGGCTATTTGCCGGGTGAAGAACTCAGCCCCGACACCGCGCTTCTCCATCCAAAGGTACAAGTAGGGGCCAGTGCCGCACGGCTCGTAAGCGGGGATCTCTTCGACTTCGAAATCTTCGGGAACTTGTTTGATGATCCCGCCAATGCCGGGTAGATTACCAGTCAGCAGCGGGGGAGGAATAAGCGGATCAAAAAGCATCGATCGACTCCGGTTGTGCGTGCGCCAGGAACGCAGATCTCGACGGCAGTTTTATTAGGATACCGATCATGAGCATGACAAGCATCGCGGAGAAGCCCTTGGCCGACGTGCTGCGGCGTGCCCGCCGCGCCCAGGAAGCTTGGGCGCAGCTACCTGTGCGCCAGCGGCTGCGACTGGTACGAAGCTTCCGCCATCTGCTGGTCGAGGAATCGACGGCACTCTGCGAGGCCGTTGCCCGCGACCTCAACAAACCTGCCGATGAAGTCATCGCCGGTGAAATCCTACCGCTGGCCGCCGCCTGCCGATTCCTAGAACGCGAAGCGAACGGATTGCTGAGGCCGCGCCGGACTTCGGCCTGGCAGCGACCGATTTGGCTTTGGGGGCAAGCCGACACGATACATCGCAGGCCGCGCGGCGTGGTTGGCATCATCGGAACCTGGAATTATCCGATTCTGCTCAATGGGGTGCAAATCGTCCAGGCGCTCACGGCAGGAAATGCCATTGTTTGGAAACCTTCGGAGTTGGGGCCTTCGAGCGCCAAGGTGATCGTTGACCTGTTGCTGCGTGCAGGTTGCCCGCAGGACTTGGTGCAATCCTTGCCCGCAACGCGCGAAGCTGGACAGGATTTGGCAAACGCCGATGTGGATCACATCGTCTTCACAGGGTCCTCGACCACCGGCCGGAAGTTGGCGGAGACGCTTGGCAGACGCCTGGTTAGCTCCACTCTCGAATTGTCGGGCTGCGACGCGCTCTTCGTTCTTGATGACGCCAACATCGATCTGGCGGCCCGTGCAGCCTGGTTCGGCTCAACCGTGAATTGCGGGCAAACTTGCATTGCCGCCCGCAGAGCCATCGTGCACCGAAGCGTTTACCAGTCATTTATCGACGCGCTCAAGTCTGTAAGCGCCGCCGCGCTGCCGATGCATCTGGCACTAGAATCTCAGGCAACCCAGGCGACCCGGCTCATTCACGATGCCCAGGCGCAAGGAGCCACCGTGCTGGATACGAGCCGGCCGACCGAGAAAAACGGTGAAGGCACTTCGACGTGCTGGCCCACCATCGTGCTCGATGCCAAGCCGGAGATGTCGTTTTGCCAGGAAGCCTCGTTTGCCCCCATCCTTTCCGTAATGCCTTTCGATACCGTTGAAGAAGCGGTCCAGATGGATGCGCTCTGCCCGTATGCTCTGGGCGCATCGGTCTTCACGGGATCGGCGGAGCGGGGATTGAGCATAGCATCACACTTACGGGCAGGGATGGTCACGGTCAACGATGTTGTGGTCCCCACGGCTCACCCTGCGACGCCCTTCGGCGGGCGTGGCGAAAGTGGCTGGGGAGTCACCCAGGGGCCGGAGGGATTGCTGGAAATGACCGTGCCGCAAGTCGTGAGCGTTCGCGGCGGCAGCTTCCGCCCGCACTACGGAGCCTCCGTGGGTAAGCCGCCCATGTCCGCGGAAAGGTTCCGAGGGCTCCTCCAATGGAGCCATGCTGCGACCTTTGGCAAGCGGATGCGTGGCCTGTTTCGCATGGTGCGCGGATAGACCATGCGGCTACGGGGCGATGTCTCAATCTTGACCACCCTCGGTATAAACAGCGGAACTATGTCTATGAGAATCGCTTGGGGTTTCCTGGCTAGCGTTTCCTTAATTCTCGGCCTAGCGATTCAAACGCGCGCGGATGACACGCCGGCCGAACTCCTCAAGCAGGCCCAGCAAGCGTTGCAGAGCGGCAACTCGAACCAGGCTCTAGCATTGGCGGGCAAGGTTATCGCAGCAGACGCGCGGTGCACGCAAGCATTCGAATTCCGCGGCAAGCTTTACGGCTCGCGGGGTCGGCACGCAGAAGCGGTGGCAGATTTCACCAAAGCGCTTGAAATAGAACCAAAGCTCGCCGAAGTCTATAACCTGCGCGGCGCCGAGCATTTCAAGCTGGGGCACATTGCCGAATCTATCAAAGATTTCGACAAGTATCTCGAATACAAGCCGGAAGAAACTCCAGGCCACTGGATGCGCGGCATCTCTTATTACTACGCCGGCCGCTTTGCGGAAGGGCGCAAGCAGTTCGCTGCCTACGAGAAGGTCGACGATAATGACGTGGAGAATGCCGTCTGGCATTATCTCTGCAATGCCCGTGCAGTGGGACCTGCGAAGGCACAAGGCGAGATGTTGAAAATTGGCCGCGACCGCCGTGTGCCGATGATGGAGGTCTACGATCTTTTCAAGGGGCGCATTCGGCCCGACAAGGTCATGGCCGCCGCCACCTCCGCGAAACCGGACGAACGGAAGCAAGCACTTTTTCTAGCACACCTGTATCTCGGCCTTTACTATGATTCCCAGGGCGACACGAAACAGGCACACGAACACATGACCCAGGCCGCTGGCGCTGCACCCGCGGGCGGCTACATGGGCGACGTAGCTAAAGTCCATCTCCTGCTCCAGAAAAACGCTCCCAATCAAAAGTAATCATTCAATCTGCAGGCTGAGATTCTCCCGCGTCTTCAACCGGGAGAGGATGGTAGTTCTTCACGAATGCTGTTTCCGTTTAGCCGATCTCGCATTGCTAGTGCTCCCGGCCAGCTAATCGGGATTTAGCGGTTGCAGCGACCAGAACTGGCGCGTGCTTGCCTCTATTCAGATGATGCCTCAGATCTCAGCTTGTTCTCATGGAGGACTGGGGTAACTATTCAATCTGTGATAACGGTTTAGACGAACGATTAGAGGTGTGCAATGCCGCTGTCCGTGACCAGCGTTTCTTCCTCCATTCCTCAAACTGTTATTGGCGTTACCCTGGCCTCGGCCTCGAAGAAGACCAGCGAAACCGAAAATACTCCTCAACAAGCTGGTCAAAATGCGTCGACGGCGGACGGCGCCACAGCCAATGGCTCTCAAGGTTCCGCCAGCAGTCTGGCAGATCTCTTGGTTGCGAGCCAGACAACTCCCGATCAAGCTGCGTCCGGCAGTTCTCAGGCGATTACTGCCTATAAGTCGGAAGCGGACCGTGGTCAGACGACCGACGGCGACGAGGACGGAGACAGCCGCTAAGCTTCGTGGCGCTCTTCTGTAAGAAACTGCAACTCTTGAAAAGGCACGACTGCTAATCCTTTCTCCAGACGCTCATCGAGGCTGGGTAGCCCAGAATGCGCACCCGGAATTGCCGCTCCGGCCTCCACTGCACTGCTGTCGCGGCTTCTTTGAGAGCGTGGAAATCAGCTACGAGAAACACAGCCCGGCCGCGCGGACGGAGCACGCGATTGCAGTCGCGTAAGACATCGACATAAAGCGGCCCGATGTCTTGCGGTCGGAGAAGCTGCCGGCCGAAGGGGGGATTGCAAACAATCCGATCGACGCTCTCGTCGGCCAATGGTAATGCCCTTGCATCCCACCGCGCCAGGATCGTGTGACCCAAGCGTCGCAAGTTATGGCCCGCAGCGCGCAGCGCAGCCATCTCCACATCGCCCCCCAGGACTCTTCCCAACCGGATGTCGGAACGTCGCGCCCACTCGTGCACTTCCGCGAGGATAGTGCCCGCGCCGCACATGGGGTCCAGAACAACATGTTGAGGCTTGATCTGGGCCAACTGGATCATTGCTGCGGCCGCCGTGGGGCGCAAAGAAGCCGGCAGGTGCTCCATCTTGTAAGTGCGGTGGCGCATGGTCCGGTCGGAAAGACGCAACCCGCAGACCGCGGTCGCTTCGTGGATTGTCAGCCATATCTCAACGGAGGCATTCTCTTCGACATAGCGCCAGCTGGAGGGTAGTTTACCGGCAAGTCCCTCCGCAAGGGCCTTGCGGGCGTCATGACGCCGGTAGGCATGCTCACCGCTCATTTGAGCGACAAGGCGCCACGTCGTCTTACCTTTGGGTTTGGGCCGGATGCCATGGTGAATGCGCAGGAGCTTTTCCCAATCCGCTTCGCGCGCCGTCCACTGGCGAATCCGATCCAGGTCGGCGGCTCGATAGGTCAGCTTGTCGGTTCCCCAGGCTAACAGAAACACGTCTTCGGTCGTGCGAAGCTGGAGTAGGGCAGCATCAAGCTCAGGAACCCGAAAGACCACTAGCCCCTGCCCCGACCGCTTCATCTCACCGCCGAGCGTCCTGGTAATTTCGTCCTCAGCCACACTTTCGAGGCCGGCAAACACCATCGCGTAGCACAGCGGGGCCGGCTCGGAGGCCGAACGGCGTCTGGACATCAAGGCTCCGTCATGTATAGACAGATGTTTAGAGTGCTGATCTTGCAGCGCGGGCTAGTCCGGTTATACTACCAAATTCATGACTTAGGCTTTTCTGTCCGCTCTGAACCCAACGAGTTGGATGCCAGGAGACCGTAGGAGGCTGCATGACTGAGACCTTGATCGATCTAAAAGCACTGCTGGTGGAACGAGAAGATTGCGACGCCGGCACAGTGCAACAACTCCGCAACGCTTTGGCACAGGGTGGCACGCAGTACCGCAGTCTTCGTGACGTGGCGGACGTTCTCAAGAAGAAGTTAGAGGGCACAACGGGAACAGCCGCCAAGCGTTGGTATCTCAAGTTGGGGATCAGCCGGTTCTTTCTCGGCCACCTGGGCGACGCAGTCGAGAATCTTCGCCAGGCAGAGGGCGCCCTGGCAAACTTTTACCTCGGCCGAGCACTCCTCTCGCGCCAGGAGTACGACGAAGCATTGAAGGCGTTTGACCGGGCAGAGAAAGCAGGGTACACGGCCAGCCAGGTGAATCTACAGCGCGTCGGCATCTACCGCCAAAAAGGTGACCTGACACAGGCACGCGCGGTTCTGGGAAAATTGGAGGAACTGGGAAGCCATAACGCCGAGTACCACTTTCAGCTGGCGAGCATTCACCTCGCACAAGGAGAGCGCCCCGTCGCGGTGCGGCATTTGGAGCGTGCGGTTGAGCTCGATCCCAGCCATACGGGCGCCCTTTTCCAGCTCGGCCACGCCAACGACCTCGCCGGCAATGACGAAGAAGCCATCGGCTTTTACGAGCGCTGCGTCAACCATCCTCCCGTTCACGTCGGCGCACTCGTGAACCTGGGGGTGCTCTACGAAGACAATGAAAAGTACGACAAGGCCGAGGACTGCTTCCGCAAGGTGCTGAGCGCCAACCCCACTGACGATCAAGCGCGGCTGTTCATGAAGGACGCCCATGCCTCGATGACAATGTATTATAACCCCGAGGAAGAGCAGACCTTCAGCCGCTTCAGCCAGGTGCTCGAGATCCCCGTCACTGATTTCGAGTTGTCCGTGCGCAGCCGTAATTGCCTTAAGAAAATGAACATTCGCACCCTGGGCGACCTTACGCGCGTTACGGAACAGCAGCTGCTTAGCAGCAAGAACTTCGGCGAAACCTCATTGAGCGAGATCAAGGAAATCATGGGCACCAAGGGGCTACACCTTGGTCAGTCGCTGGAGGAAGGCGCCCAGTACGACATGCGCTACCGTCCGAAGCAGCCGCTCTCGGAGCAGGAGCAAGCGGTTCTCGGCAAGCCGGTCAGCGACCTGAACCTCTCGGTCCGAGCCCGGAAGTGCATGAATCGGTTGGGGATCAACACGCTGGGAGACCTCGTTCAGCGCAGCGGCGATGAACTTCTGGAGTCCAAGAACTTCGGAATGACCTCCCTCAATGAAGTACGCGAGAAGCTGGCCCAGTTCGGCCTGTCGCTGCGTGGTGACTGAGCGTCATGCCTGCAAGAGCGGGGGGCTTGCCCCCGCTTTCCTGATTCGCGTGAGTACGAGCGCCTGAGTGTGAATTCCAGCGAGCAAGCTCCGAAGGAACCATCTCCGCCGACAGAGCCAGTTCAGCCGCGGCCTTCCACGTCGAGTTTTTCTTTCCAGGTGCAGCAAACATCTGGCCCTGCGCGCCTTGGCCGGCTTACCACGGCACACGGCACGGTCGAAACTCCTATCTTCATGCCGGTGGGTACGCAGGCCACCGTCAAGGGCCTCACGCCGGACCAGCTTCGAGAAGCGGGGGCACAGCTAATCCTTGGAAACACCTACCATCTTGCGCTAAGGCCGGGCGATGAACTGATCGCCGAGCTTGGAGGCCTGCATCGCTTCATGGCCTGGGATGGACCAATCCTCACCGACAGCGGCGGCTTCCAGGTCTACAGCCTGGCCTTGAGCCGGAAAATCGACGATCGTGCCGCAGTCTTTCGATCGCACATCGATGGATCCTTATTGGAGCTGAGCCCTGAACGGGCCGTGCGCATCCAGGAAAATCTGGGCTCGGATATCGCGATGTGCCTCGACGAGTGTCCACCGTTTGGCACCTCGCCGGAGTACATGGAAGAGGCGGTCCGGCGAACCATCTGCTGGGCGGAGCGTTGCCGTTCCACGCAGCAGCGCGGCGATCAAGCGCTCTTTGCCATCGTGCAGGGTGGGACAGACCTTCACCTCCGGGGCAAGTGCGCTGCCGCTCTGATCGAACTGAACTTCCCTGGCTACGCACTGGGCGGTTTCAGCGTGGGTGAGACAGCCGCTCAGATGGTCGCAGCCCTCGGGCCATGTGTGGCCTTCTTGCCGTCCGAAAAGCCTCGCTACCTGATGGGCGTCGGCCGGCCCCAGGACATCGTCGCGGCGGTGGCCTGTGGCGTGGACATGTTCGATTGCGTCTTGCCGACCCGAAACGGCCGCAATGCCTCGGCATTCACGATGGACGGGTCGCTTCGGCTGCGCAACGCCCAGTACAAGCGAGATCCGGCTCCTCTCGAGTCCGATTGCATGTGCTACACGTGTAGGCACTACAGCAAGGCTTACTTGCATCACCTGTTCCTTGCGGGCGAGATGCTCGGGCCGACGTTATTGTCCTTGCACAATGTCGCGTTTTACTGCCGGCTCATGAAAGAGATCCGTGCAGCGATTCGCGAGCAGCACTGGGCAGAGTACCAGGCGGTTCGCCTTGCCCGTTGGGGCGCAACGTCTTAAGATACGTCTTTCATTGCGTTGGAGTTGTGTCACGTTGACGTAAGAACTGATAAGGGAATCGAGGGGCGGGCGCGTCCGGTGCCGCCCTTTGCCGTTTTAGCCCGCCTCAAGGGCGAGAGACATCCATGCTATTTGCCTTGCTATTGCTGCTAGCCGAAGCGCCGCCAGCGGAGCAACCCGCGCCGCCGGCTGCAAACCCCTTGGCCACCATATTGAATTTCGCGCCATTCCTGGCTATCGGCGTCCTGGCGTGGTGGCTCTTGATTCGCCCCATGAAGAAACAAGAACAGGAACGAAAGCTGTTGCTAAGCGCCTTGAAGAAGAACGACCGCGTCGTAACCTCCGGCGGCATCATCGGGATCGTTGCGAACCTGAAGGATAAAGATGATGAAGTCACGCTCAAGGTCGATGAGAGTTCCAATGTCCGCCTGCGTGTGACCAGGGCCAGCATCGTCAAGATTCTCGGTGGGGAAGAGCAAGACAAGGAGCAAAAAGAAGGCGGAGCGTGACGGACCCAGCGGCTGATCGCTACCTCATTCAGCTTTCCCCAAATCCTTAGGAAAAGGCACTCGAGCGAATCATGAAGCGATTTACCTGGAAGATCGTATTCTGCGTGGTGCCCGTCCTCTTGGCGGCGTTGATCGTCGGCCGGGCCGTGCAGCTCTACGGGCAAGGACGCGGCGGCTTCAAGCTGGGCGTCGATTTGGTGGGCGGGACCATCCTTGTCTATGAAGTGGATGATCCCAGCAAACTCCCCGACAACTATAAACCCGAAGAACTTGTCGCCTCGCTGAAGCGGCGCATTGACCCGGCGGATCTCTACAACGTGACCATTCGCGCCGTTGGCCGGACGCGGGTGGAAATCATCCTGCCCACGGGCGGCGTGCATCAGGCAGAGGCGGAAAACGTTGCCTGGAAGCAACTCTTGGAGCGCGTCGAGGAGCATTGGCCATTACGCACAGACGCAAACCTCGATATCCCGACGGGCAGAACCAAGGACCTGATCACCCGCGTCAAGGAGCAGCATCCCGACGTCCCTGACACGGAGATTGAGGACTTTGTTGAACAAAACTACCAGGGAGAGAAGGGAAAGCGGCATCTGACGGAAGAGGAAGTCAACCGGATCAAGGCATTGATCGCTCAAGTCGGCAGCCTCGAATTCCGCATATTGGCGAACTCTCGAGACGACGAAGAAGCAATCAAGCGGGCCGAGGAGGAGTTCAATCCCAAGGAGAAAGCCGACGAGGAGAAACTCAAGCAGGAACTCGAACGTCTGGCTCGTGAAGGCAAGCCGCCGCCGCCGCCCAAACCGCCGGACGGCAGGACCACGTTCGAGGTTCCCCGCAAGGGCGACTTCGCCTATTCCTGGGTCGAGCTGGAGCGCGAGGAACGCCACTACCTCGGATTGGACAACGCTACCGAGAAGGACCCCGCCAAGAATTCGTTCTGGAATCAGGTGGCCGAGGCGCGTAAGAACTACAAGCCCCTGCGCGTCGACCGCCTGAGCGGCGATCTGCTTTTCAGCAGGAACTGCGAAGACCTCAAACTGCCGCGGGAGGTGCGCGAGAAGAAAAAATACGAGTACTTCGTTCTCACCCGTAACCCGCAGAAGGATGCCAACGGCGAGCCTCTGGCGATCACCGGCCAGTACCTGACCAACGCGCGCCCGGGTGTCGACGACAAACTCCGGCCGGCCGTCATGTTCCAATTTGACAGCAAGGGTGGCGATCTGTTCTATGATGTCACGTCGAAGAACCTTCCGGAAGGAAGCGGCCCTGGGGCCTTTTATCGGTTCCTCGCCATTCTCCTTGACGGCAAGATCGTCTCCGCGCCCACGATCAACAGTTCCATCCGGTCGGAAGGCCAGATCAGCGGTAGCTTCACGAAGGAAAAGGTCGATAACCTGGTCACGGTTCTCCGCTCCGGCGCGCTGCCAGCTACTTTGAAAGGCCAGCCCGTCAGCGAGAATACCATGGGGGCGCAGCTTGGCGAGGACACGATCAAGGCGGGCACGATCTCTGTCGGCGTTGCGTTCGGGGCGATCCTCCTCTTCATGTTGGTCTATTATCGTTTTGCCGGGTTCGTGGCTTGCATCGCCTTGCTGGCCAACCTGCTGCTCACCGTGGCCTTCATGGCGGCCGTAAATGCCACCTTCACGCTACCCGGTCTCGCCGGCCTTGTGCTCATGCTCGGTATGGCCGTCGACGCCAACGTGCTGATCTACGAAAGGCTTCGTGAAGAGCGCGACCGCGGCGCCAGCCTGGCACTAGCTCTGCGCAACGGTTACGACCGGGCATTCCCCACCATCATCGATACCCACCTGAGCAGCATCTTCACGGCCATCGTGCTCTACACGGTCGGCAATGACCAGCTCAAGGGCTTCGGCATCAGCCTCACGGTGGGTTTGATCATCAGCTTGTTCACGTCGCTTTACATGACGCGCCTGATTTTCGATATCTGGCAGGTCAAGGGCTGGCTACGAAAGTTGAGCATGTTTCGGCTGTTCTCCAGGCCCAACATCGACTTCATGGGCATCCGCTACTACTGGTTCACGGCCACTATCCTTCTCACCATCGTTGGCGCGTCCGTGTTCATGTACCGGCTGCCCAGGGGCGGACTGAACATCGACTTCGAAGGCGGCACTGCCTACGGCGGCCAGCTCGTGGATCCGGTAAGCATCACAGAGTTGCGCGGGCTCTTCAGCGAACAGCGCCAGAAGGAACGTTTGAACGTCTCGGATGTCAAACAGCGGGACGCGGGGCGTCGTTCCTTTGATATCGTCTACGGGGATGGGGCGAACAAGGTCACGAGGAAAATCGATTTCCCCAATGAGACCACGCCCGAGGACGTTCGCGCACGCGCGGGACAGATCCCGGATATCTCGGTAGAGACTATTTTCCTGAGCAGCTCTCGCCAAGGAGACAAGAGTCCGTACTTCAACATCCGCACCTCTGAAAAGGCTCCTGAGCTGGTGCAAAGCTCGATCGACAGGCTGCTCGGCGACCGGCAAAAGAAGATCAGCCTGAAGTTCGTGGTCGACCCATCGAATAAGGGCGTGACTTTGAATTTCAGCGACTATGCATCTCCCGCCCAGGTGAGTCTGCTCATCGAGCGGGAACTGAAGGACCACGGGCTGACGTCGCAAGCCTTTCAGTTCGGCCTGCTGGGGCAGGGGCAGGACAAGGATGGGCGCTACAAGGAAATGCGTCTTGAACTGAGCACGCCTGCCGAGCACGACAAATTGGAAGCCACACTCAAGGCCACCGAGGCAGAGTTTGCTGCTCGGCCACAGCCCGAAAGGCTGGAGAACTTCGACAGCCAGCTAGCGCGCGACACGCAGCTTCGCGCGATGTACGCGATCCTGGCGAGCTGGGGAGCGATCCTGCTTTACCTCTGGTTCCGATTCGGCAACTGGACGTTTGGCCTGGCCGCCGTGCTCTGCTTGATCCATGACCTATTCTTTACGCTCGGCATCATTGCGTTCTGCCATTACCTGCATGGGACATGGTTCGGCAACCTGCTGGCCCTTCAGGATTTCAAGATCGATCTCCCATCTGTCGCGGCCCTCCTTACGTTGGTGGGCTATTCCGTGAACGACACGATTGTGGTGTTCGACCGCATCCGCGAGGTGCGCGGCAAGAATCCGCTGCTGACTCCGCAGACGATCAACGATAGCGTCAATCAAACCCTGAGCCGCACGTTGCTCACCTCCTTTGCCACCTGGCTGGTCGTGATCGTGCTTTACATCTGGGGCGGCGATGGCGTTCATCTCTTCGCGTTCGTCATGGTGGTCGGCGTGGTCGTCGGCACGTACAGCTCGATCTACATTGCCAGCCCGTTGCTGCTGATCTTTGGGGAAGGCACACCGCATTCGAAGCTCAAGTACCAAAAAGCAACGGTCCAGACTGCCGGCGCTCCGGGATGATTGGGGTGGCAGCGCGGTCGGCTCAATCCGGACAGCGGGAGAAATGCCGGCGCCATTAGCCCAGTTTCGCTCGGCTCAGAACGGCATAAACCGGTCCCTGCGCCGTTAATTCGCTGCTCATCACGAGGAGTTCCTGGACCGCCGTCTCTCCGCCGTGCCAGCCGGCGTGCTTGGTTAATCCGGCTGGCAGGCTGTCGGTAGCGCGATCGCTCCTGACTCGTCCCAAAGTAACATGAGGCTTGTACTTTCGCTCCTCCCGGCGATAGCAACCCAATGCCAGGAGCGGAGGTTCGAGCCCGTCGTGTAGCGCCGCCAACTCTTCGGCTCCCTGGCCGACCCCGATCCACAAGACTCTTGGCCGACGCGGCGTCGGGAAACAGCCCGCTCCTTCAATCGTCATCGAGAACGGGGCGTGCTTCTGGGTCTCTTCTGCGACCACCCGGCACACGCCAGGTATATCGCGGTCGTCCACTTCCCCAAGGAACAAGAGCGTGACATGCAAGTTTTCCTGTTCGACCCACTTGACGTCCACGCCCAGGCGGCCCAGCGTTTCCTGGAAAGCAACCGCCCGGCTTCGAATCGCCTTGCCAATATCGACGCCGATAAAAGTACGAAGGCGAGGCATCATGGTCCTCGAACAAGGTGATGACGCGCGGGACAGGTGCCCGGTCAAAAGGCGAGCATGTTCCGATATTTCTCGATGCGCTCCTCGATCTCCCTGCGCTCGCTCCGCTTGAGTCGATCCAGGCCGAAGCCTTCGACCGTCAGGCTGGCGACGACGGTTCCGTACGCCATCGCGCGACGGAGGCGCCCTGGGGGAGGGCTGTCATCCGACGTCAAGTGGCCCATGATTCCGCCTGCAAAACTGTCGCCGGCGCCGGTTGGGTCAACGACCTCTCCTGTCGGATAGGCCGGGATGACGAAAACACCCTCCTGGCTGAAAAGCATCGCGCCATGCTCGCCTTTTTTGATGATGACGAACTTGGGCCCCAGTTGCAGGATGGCCTTGCCGGCCCGGACCATATTGTCCTGGCCCGTGAGGAGATGGGCTTCACTATCATTGAGCAGCAGGCCATCCAGGCGCGGCAAGAGCTTCAGAAGATCGTCGCGTTGCGTGTCGATCCAGAGGTCCATGGTGTCCGCCATGACGAAGCGCGGCCGGCGGATCTGATCGAGCACACGAGCGTGAAGAGCCGGGCTGCTATTCCCCAAAAAAATGTGCGTGCTGTCGCGAAACTGTTCCGGCAGCCTGGGATCGAAGTCTGCGAGAACGTTCAAGTGTACCGCAATCGTGTCGCGCGTGTTCAAGTCCTGGTGATAGCGGCCTTTCCAGCGGAACGTCAGTCCCGGCAGGGTCACCAGACCCGCGGTATCAATCTTCCGCGACGCAAACAAACGTTTATGCTCCTCGGGAAAGTCTTCGCCCACCACGCCCACGAGACGCGGCGCCACGAAGAAACTGGCCGCGTAGGAGAAATAAGTCGCGGAGCCGCCCAGGGCATCATCGACCGAACCTGACGGTGTCTCGATCGAGTCGAAAGCGATGGAACCGACGACGAGCAAGGAATGATCATTCTTCGTCGACATCTAGGGACTCCTGGCCTTGGTTTGGCGTGCGCCGCTGTGTGGAAGCTTCGTCTTCCACGCCGCCGACTTCTCCGTCGATATCCTTATCCGTGCCTCTGCCTTCGACCAGAGTCAGGGAGATCCCCTCATGGACCACCTTGCCGTCCTGGTTGACGAGCTTCTTTTGCCAATGGATCACGCCGCGCCGCCCGCGCGCCCTCTCCTCCTTCTCGATAACCTTCGTGCGCACCCGGATGGTGTCGCCAATGAAAACCGTTCCCCGGAAATGCCATTCGCGCAGTTGCATGATCGCCAGGGTGCGCATGGGGGGGCTATTGAGGCCCAGGCCGCTCGCGATGGAGAGCACCAGTAGGCCATGGGCGATCGGCTGACGAAACGGCGTGCTCTTCGCAAATTCGTGATCCATGTGGATTGGATTGAAATCGCCGCTCAGCCCGGCGAAATTGACCACATCGGCCTGAGTGATAGTTCGGCCCGGCGACTCCCACTCTTCGCCGACCTCAACATCATCGAAGTACAGGTGCTGGAGCGTGTAGGACATAGATCGACCTGCTTTCTCTTACTCCTTTACCTGGTCGAGTTTATTCAAGGAGGCCGGGAAGCCGCAAGCTTTTCTTCCTCCCGCCAAGCAGCCGGGCGCGGCCCGGCCCCTGACTTCAACTCGTCTCATTCTACAGGGAATCCCCGTGATGGGTCTCGGATTGCTGTGCGGACTCGCCGCTCTCCCAAAGTCCGGGCGAGCGACCATGTGGAACTGTGCCGCGCACAAAGCGCAGGCGAACGAGTTCAGTCTTTTGCCATGCATAATCCAGCCACTGAACGATCTCTTCGAGGTGAGGTGGTCGTTCTTCGGGCAGAAAAATCGTCGCGGTGCCCATCTTCGCGGCTGCATGCAAGGCGCCCGCCGCCCGCAGTTGATCGCGGACCGGCGCCCTGGGCTCCACGCCGCTCAGCCCGATATCGATAGCAGACCCATGCTGCAAAAATTCGGTAGGAGAATCGACACAGGTGTCGAGCTGATAACTTCGGCCATCCTGAAGAAGGACGGTGCGCAGATGCTGGACCAATCTGCGCGCCAAGTCGCATGCGGCCGCGCTGGCGCACAGGCCTTGTCCGGTGATTGCATGCACGGTCTTGGCCAGTCCGACCGGCACGACGACCAGCCGGGCGCGCTCCAGGAGGAACCCGCGCGTGAGCGCGGGCCGCCCTTGCGAATGACGGCGCAGGAACTCGCGTTTTTGCGTGGCGGCGCTGATGGCGAGCCTGCCCAGGCTGACCAGCTTTTGCAAGAAAACCCCAACGTCGATGGGCATCGTTACTTGCTCGAGGAGACGCGGCAGATGGAGATGCACTGCCAGGAGTGCGCCGGCATGCTGACGGTCGAGCCCTTCCGCCAACGGGACAGGAAGGGCCGGGCGATCGAATACGAAATGGATCGGAGCACCCTGCAGAACTCTGCCGATCGGCCGGAGCAATTTGCTTCGCTCTGCCGGGCTGAAATCCCTATCGCTCAGATGCCAGTCGACACGCAAGGGGGTCGAATCGACCTCGGTCAACAGGAATTGCTCGAGCAATGAATCCAAGTAGCCGGCCCCATTTTTGCCTTCCCCCACCCGCCGCCCAGGGAAGAGCGGACCCATCGCTAGACTCTCTTCCGAGGGCGGGGGATCGGCGCAATTCAGATTGACGACACCGCGCAGATTGGCCAAACGCAAAGCGATCAGGAAGGTTCGACAAAAATCGACCGCTGCTTCGAGGCTGGCGTCGAAACGTGCCAGGAGGTATTCAGGGCCATCCAGCGTCAGCAGAGTCCCGGTGATCGTGCGGGCTTCTTCGATTGCCGTCCAAAGCTCGGCCCCAAGAGCGCGCGGCGAACCGAGCACATAACCGGCAAGTTCAAGCGGTGTCTCCAGCCCGGTAAGCGTCAGCAGACCATCGTCGTGGGCTTTCACAAGATCGCGCGTGAAGATTTCACGAAGACTGTACTGCCGCAGCGCCGCAGCACCCGCGCGCCAGGCCAACTGGCCGGGAGCTGCCGCCTCGGCGACCCAGCTTGCCAACTCGGGAAGCGCGGGGCCCGCGCCCGGTGGAGGCGAGGCGGTCGCCAACGTATCGTGGGCCGGCGCGGTGGCGGTCTGCGTTTCCTTTTGCTGCGGGCGTGCTGTCACGCGCTGCCTTTGCAGGTTCGCGTCTGCATAAGCGCGTGCGAGGGCAGGCTGGCCAAGCTCGCGGACTATTTTGATGACTAATTCAGCGATCTGTGCCGTCGAGGGCACGACATCGGTGACTTCCACGGAGAGGAAGTGCAAAATACTATCGGTCAACTCGCGCGCCAGAAAGGCGTCGGGCCGGTCTGCGCTTTCGCTGGCCGCAAACAGCGAACGGCTGATCTTGTCTGCCTCGAACGGCACGAGACGGCCGTCGCGCTTGTAGACCCAGGCAAAAGGTGTGAGGGATGACGAGGGACGCTCCATCAAAGCAATAATTTACGCCGGCTCGGTAGGACGGCAATGCTGCCAAACCAGGCAGCTCCCGCGGCCCAAAGTGATGCGACGTTCTCCACGCGCTGCTGCCGTTCGCAACGGCACATTCAATGAGCCTGGTTCTTTTTCGAACTCGCTCTCTTCGAGTTTTTCCCGCGCGCTTCCGCCAGCATCGGCTGGACTTCCTGGACGAAATCGTTAACGTCCTTGAACTCGCGGTACACCGAGGCGAAGCGCACGTAGGCGACCTGGTCCAGTTGCTTGAGGTGAGTCATCAGCATTTCGCCCAGGACTGCCACGGGGACCTCTCCAAAGTAGGCGGCGTAGATTTCGCTCTCGACCTGGTGGACGATCGTCTCGAGCTGTTCCGAACTCACGGGTCGCTTGTAGCACGCCTTCTCCAAGCCGCGGCGCAGCTTGGCAGCGTCGAACAATTCGCGCGACTCGTCTTTCTTGATTACTTTGAGAGGTACTTCTTCAACTTGTTCGACGGTCCAAACTCTGCGGTTGCAACGGTTACAAATCCGCCGCCGTCGAATGGGAAAACCGCCGCGATGACTGCGTGAGTCGATCACCGCAAAATCGCCATCCCGGCAAAAAGGACATTTCATAAGTCGTTTGGCCCGCAAATCCTGCGCGCAACGAAAAAAACATTCTAACACACTCTTTCAATTTTCTGCAAACCGCGGGGAACGACGCTGCGGCCGTGCGCCCGTCGGCCCGATCGGTTTCCTTGACGGGTACCCAGGGGCTCGATAGCATCCGAACAGGTGTCCAATTCCGCAGAATGGAGGGCAGGATGGCGTATCCCAGCCAGATGTCGGCCGCGGACACCGCGCTTCTGGTCATTGACGTGCAGGAAAAATTGATGCCCCTGATCCACGGTGCCGACGTCGTGGCTCGGAACATTGCTTTCCTGATTGACGGCGCGCGCATCCTCGACATGCCGGTTCAAGCGACGGAGCAATATCCCAAGGGGCTGGGGCCGACGCTGCCCGAACTGGCGCGCCGGCTGCCGCAGCGGCCCGAAAAGCTTGCTTTTAGCTGCTGCGCGATTCCAGCCGTGGTCGAGGGATTCCAGCGCGCCGCTCGGCCGAAGATCGTTTTGGCGGGTATTGAAACGCATGTTTGCGTTTTGCAAACCGCACTCGATATGTTGACCCTCGGCTTTCGCGTTTACGTCGCTGTCGATGCCGTGAGTAGTCGTTATGTGATCGATCACGAAACGGCCATCCGCAGGATGGAACAGGCGGGTGCAATCCTCACAACCAGTGAGACGGCCGTGTTCGAGTGGGTCGGCGGGGCCGGCTCTCCTCAGTTCAAGGCGATCAGTCGCCTGGTTCAGGAACGCATGAAAGCCATGCGGCCGAGCCCATGAGGCATGTATTTTGCTGAGCGCGGTCAAGAATGAGACATCGCCCCGTAGTAGCCGCATTCGCCAGAATGCGGGCTATCTCACACGGTTTCCCCCGCATTCTGGCGAATGCGGCTACGGCCTAGTGGTATCAGTATTGACCGCACGCCGTATATGGATGCATCCAGGTTCTCGTCCCTAGACTTTGGAATTGATCAATGGACATTTCCGCACATTTCAGCCCGTCGCCACGCATCCTCCTGGGCCCGGGTCCAAGTGACGTGCACCCGCGTGTCCTGCGGGCCATGGCGGCGCCGCTGCTGGGCCATCTCGATCCCCAATTTTTGGAGCTGATGAATCAGACCCAGGAGTTGCTCCGCAAGACATTCCGGACGAAGAATCGCCTCACCTTTCCTGTTAGCGGCACGGGCAGCGCGGGCATGGAAACCTGCGTGGTGAATCTGATCGAGCCGGGCGACAAGATGGTTGTCTGCGTCAACGGCGTATTTGGCCAGCGTATGACCGACGTGGCGCAGAGGGCGGGAGCAGCCGTTACCACAATTGAACGCCCCTGGGGCGAGGTATTCGATCTTCAGCAGATTCGTGAAGTAGTGCAGAAGGTCCGCCCCAAAGTCCTGGGCATTGTGCACGCGGAAACGTCCACAGGCGCCTGGCAACCGGTGGGTGAACTGGGCAAGCTCTGCCACCAGTTCGACACGCTGCTGCTTCTTGACACGGTAACTTCGCTGGGCGGCGCCCCCGTGGATCTCGATGCCTGGGAGATGGACGCGGTCTACAGCGGCACGCAGAAATGCTTGAGCTGCCCGCCGGGGCTTTCGCCCGTTTCGTTCAGCGCGCGCGCCGTCGACGCGATCAATGCCCGCAAGACGAAGGTACAGAGCTGGTACCTGGACATGGGCATGGTGCAGCGCTATTGGGGCGAAGAGCGCTTCTATCATCACACCGCCCCCATTACCATGATCTATGGGCTGCATGAGGCCCTACAATTGGTCCACGAGGAAGGCTTGGTGGACCGCTGGCGGCGGCACCTGCGCAACCACCTCGCCCTCAAGACCGGACTGGCTGCGCTGGGGATTTCCTATGCAGCCGCGGAAGGCCATCAGTTGCCGATGCTGAACGCCGTGCGCATTCCGACCGGCATTGATGACCTGGCGACTCGCAAACGCTTGCTTTCGGAATTTGGCATCGAGATTGGCGGCGGACTCGGCGATTTCAAAGGCAAGGTCTGGCGCATCGGCTTGATGGGATTCAGCAGCCGTGCGAACAACGTCTTGCTTTTCCTGGCCGCGCTCGAGCAATGCTTGCAAATGCAAGGCGGCAAGGTACCGCCAGGGGCGGGAGTTGCGGCCGCCAATTCCGTCTATGCGGAGCAAGAACCTTGATCGTCAGGACGGATGACTCCATGCTAAGAAATCCCGAACAGTTTTCTGTGGAACAGACATCCGAGGCATTTCCGACGATAAGGCCGCGCAGGCTCAGGCAGCATCCGTTGCTTCGCGAGCTTGTTCGCGAAACCTCTCTCAATGTCACCGACTTGATCTTTCCTCTCTTCGTTCGTCCGGGCCGCGACGTCAAGAAAGAGATTGCTTCAATGCCGGGCAACTTTCAGCTCAGCGTCGATCGTCTTGCTGATGAAGTCGGTTCCGCAGTCGATCTCGGCGTCAAATCATTTATTCTTTTCGGTATTCCAACGTCGAAAGATGCAACAGGCTCGAGCGCTCTTGAGGAAGACGGCATCGTGCAACTCGCGCTGCGTGCCCTTCGAGAGACCTTCAAGGACGCCGTGCTGCTCATCACGGATGAGTGCTTTTGTGAATATACCGACCACGGCCATTGCGGCGTCATGAGCACGGTGCGGGGCCGCCAGGACCTGGACAATGATGCCACCCTGCCGCTGCTTGCCGAGCAATGCCTCAGCCACGCACGCGCGGGAGCTGATGTGGTCGCTCCCAGCGGCATGCTGGATGGCATGGTGCGGACGATCCGGGCCGCGCTCGACGGCGCCGGATTCGAGTGGCTGCCCATCATGAGCTATGCCGCCAAGTACGCCTCGGGTTTCTACGGTCCTTTTCGCGACGCCGCGGAATCGCCGCCGCAATTCGGCGACCGCAATACTTACCAAATGGACCCGGCAAATAGCGCGGAAGCACTTCGCGAGGTTGCACTCGATCTTCAGGAAGGCGCGGATATCGTGATGGTGAAACCCGCCCTGGCGTACCTGGACATCATCCGGCTGGTCAAGGACCGTTTTGCAGTGCCCCTGGCCGCGTACAACGTGAGCGGCGAGTTCGCCATGGTAAAGGCCGCAGCCCAGCGAGGCTGGATCGATGAGCGCCGCGTCGCTCTTGAAATCCTTACGGGAATCAAGCGTGCCGGAGCCGACATGATCCTGACATACTTCGCCAAGGATGCGGCGCGCTGGCTGAAGTGATCGCATAGTGTAGGGGAGAGGACCGAGCGATGCAGCCCGGGCAAAAAGTCGGCCCGTTCGACATCGAGAAGAGGATAGGCAGCGGCGCCATGGGCACTGTCTACCGGGCGCGCTACCGCAAGACCGGCCAGCTTGTCGCCATCAAGGTAATTTCCCCGGGCGGAGGCGACAGTGAACTGGCCCAGGCGCGGTTCGAACGCGAAGCGGAAGTGCTCAAGCAGCTCAATCACCCCAACATCGTCCGCTTTTACATCGCGAGTCAGTTTCAGGGCGTGCCCTACTATGCCATGGAATACATCCAGGGGGAGCCGCTCGACCGCGCCCTGCAAAGGCGTGATCGACTTACCTGGGAAGAAACCGTCGAATGGGGCAAGCAGATCTGTGCGGCCTTGCAGCATGCCCACGACCAGGGCATTGTGCACCGTGATTTGAAGCCGTCCAATCTGATGGTCACGCCGGACGGCAACCTCAAGCTAACCGACTTCGGGATCGCCAAGGACCTGGACGTCACCCAATTGACCGCGGCGAACGCCACGGTGGGCACGGCAGCGTACATGTCGCCCGAGCAATGTCGCGGCGAGAAAAACTTATCGCACAAGTCCGACCTCTATTCGCTCGGCGTGGTCCTTTACGAACTGCTGACCGGGCGTAAGCCCTTCAAGGCCGAGACCACCATCGACATGTTCCTGCAGCACGTGCAGGGATCTTTCGAGCGGCCCGCGCGCATCGCAATGGAGATCCCCGTCTGGCTCGACACGATTGTCTGCCAGCTTCTGGAGAAGAAGCCGGAACACCGGCCCTATGATGCAGCCATGGTTTCGCGGGCGCTCAATCAAGTCGCCGAGAAGGTGGCCGCGCTGCAGAGCGCGGGTGTGGACGTCGCAAAGGCGCGATTTGCCGACCGGTCGCCGCGCGAAGGCAAACCCAGCAAGGAGGACAAAGCAGACGCTCGCAAGGTGCTCGCCGGTCTGCGCTCGTCCAGGCGGAAACTGCGGAAAAAAAAGCCCTTATATGAAAAAGGCTGGTTTCAGGCCATTGGCATCGTGTTCGTATTGTCCGCAGTTGGGGCCGTGGTCTATCAAGTCCTTCAGCCACCCAGTGCCGATAAACTCTTTCAGCGGGCTGCGGCCATGATGAGTTCTTCCGATCTCGACGGGAAGGACAAAGCGCGCGCGGGGCCCATCACAGACTACTTGCGTTACTACGGGAACCGGACAGATAGCCAATCGATCCAGATACACCAGTGGGCGGACAGCATCGATATGGACTGGAAGTGGCAAACGCTGTCGAAGATGAGTCGCGAGGGCGACGAAGACGAGAAAAAACAAGCGCGCAACGCCCTCCAGAAGGAGGGCGAAGGGGAGCTGAATCGGGCGCGCGAGCTTTGGCAGAGTGTTGCAGAAGCCAAGCAGAAGCCGGACGGTCGCGCGTGGGGGCTTCTGGGGGAGCGGGGCCTGAAGGATCTCGATGACGCGGAGGAAAAAGAGAAGAAGTTACGCACTGAAAGGATCAAGTCACGGAATTTCGATAGTAAACTCGAACTACCGGACGGTGCAGAGAAACTGGCAGACAAGGCCATGGCCTACGAGGATTTCGAGGATTTCGCGCTGGCTTGTACATGTTGGCGCGAACTGAGGATCAATCATGGGAAGGATCTCGAATACCATCCTTGGACCATACTCGCAGCCAAACAGCTTCATGAGTTGACACCCAAGCTTCCCAAGGACGACAAAGAAGAGGTTTCTGGCCGGCGTACGCTTCTCGATCGAAAACTGAAAGAGTTGACCACTCTGGAGCAGGAGCGGCCAGCCGTCGCGAGGAGCGTCTACAAAGAATTCATTGCTTTGTATAAAAACAGCTCCGATCCCGACGTTTTGAAGTTCGTAGCGCAAGCCAAGAAGGCTCTGGAGAAACCTCCGCCCAAATCAGACAAGGAAGCGCCAGGGCAGACGGGTTCCCAGGAATCACGCCGGTAATTGGTAGTTGAAAGGGAAGTAGCTCGAGCTGGTAGCTTGAGCTGCGTGAAGATCGATACTTTGAAGCGTAAGTGGCTCAAGCTGGCAGCTTGAGCTACAAAAAGTGCTTGAGCTACGAGAAACTAGATCACGGATTGCCACAGTGAGACACTACCGTTGAAGCCAGTTCGTTCCCGCAGCCATGAAGCTTTTGAGCGCGCCTGCCGGCTCATTCCCGGCGGCGTCAACAGTCCGGCGCGTGCGTTTGGCGGCGTGGGCGGACAGCCGATCTTCATCGCGCGCGGCGAAGGACCCTATCTCTTCGACGTCGACGGCAACCAGTACCTCGACTACGTCGGCTCCTGGGGTCCGCTTATCCTCGGCCACTGCCATCCGCGCGTTCTCAGGGCAGTCGAAGAGGCGCTCGCGCGCGGCGCGAGCTTCGGGGCGCCCACCGAACTCGAGACGCAACTGGCGGAAATGATCATTGATGCGGTGCCGTCGATAGAAATGGTGCGCATGGTCAGCTCGGGCACCGAAGCATCCATGAGCGCTATCCGCCTGGCCCGAGGCTTCACGGGGCGCGACAAGATCATCAAGTTTGCCGGCTGTTATCACGGCCACGTCGACAGCCTGCTCGTGCAGGCTGGCTCCAGCGCCACCACCCTGGGTGTGCCGAATAGCCCCGGCGTCCCCAGCGGTTGCACGGCGGACACGCTCGTATTGCGGTTCAACGATGGTGTGGGGTTAGCCCGCGCGTTCGAGGAGCATGGTCCGCAGATCGCGGCCGTGATCGTGGAGCCGGTGGTTGGGAACATGGGCCTCGTCTGCCCCCACGATGGATTTCTGGATGAGCTGCGCCGGCTCACCGAGGCACATGGCACTGTCCTGATCTACGACGAGGTGATGACGGGATTTCGGCTCTCCTATGGCGGCGCGCAGCGACTGTTCCGCCAGATGCCGGACCTGACGATCCTCGGCAAGATCGTGGGCGGCGGCCTGCCGGTTGGGGCATACGGCGGCCGGGCCGACATTATGAAACACGTGATGCCTGCGGGTCCTGTGTTCCAGGCGGGTACCCTTTCGGGCAATCCCCTGGCCATGGCGGCAGGAATTGCCACATTGGAAGAGCTTCGCGATCATCCTCCTTACGGCAACCTCGAGCGACTGGGAGAACTGCTGGCGCGCGGCTTGGCCGAGGAGGCAAGCGCCAGCGGGATTCCCTGCCAAGTCAATCGCGTGGGCAGCATGTGGACGCTATTCTTTAACGATGGGCCGATCAGCGACTATGACTCGGCCCTCAAGAGCGACACCAATCGCTTCGCGCGCTTCTTCTGGGGAATGCTCGACCAAGGGATCTATTTGCCGTGCAGTCAATTCGAGGCGGCCTTCATCTCGGCGGCACACACGGAAGGGCATGTCAAACAGACTGTGTCGGCTGCTCGGAAGGTTCTTGCCGAAATTGCCACGGGCTAATGCGACGTTCAGAAATGGTGTTCCAAAAATGACGCGAGGCGGCGGCAAAGTTACTCATGCCACCGCCTCGCGTTTTGTACAGTTGCTTGCAGGTCAGCTTTTCAGCCAGGCGTAGTGAGCGGGATTGCTCTCTCTGCTGTCCGCCTCGCCATCCTTCTTCTTCATCTCGTCGTGCACGACAGGGTGCCAGGCTATCTGGCGTTGGCCGCGGGGGACGTAATGTTCGCGCGCCCAGCGCCGCAGCCGCAACTCCTCGATCAGATCCAACTCCGACATCACACTGCTTGTCATAACCCTTTCCTCGACAACGGATAAACAACCCGATGGGTGGGGAGAGAATATAAAAAGTTATATCGGCTGAAGGCCCAATTTCAAGGAACTTTTCCACTTTCTCCTGCGAGAATTTGCCGGACTTGAAGGATTTGCCGGCACTATTTCTCTGTATACTACGAACTTTGCGACTTTGCGCAAAAGGTTGACCTTTCCAGCCTTGCTTAATGCACCATTTGTGAACTATTCCGGCAACAATAGATCCTCCTGGCAATCTGGAGAAGCTGGCTCTGTGGTCTTTGCCGACCGGCGAAACTCGGCATACCAAAGGCTCACGGCCAGGAAGCTGATCACACCAAAGCGCGCGCCAATCAGCGCCACCTTCGAACATGATTTCGCGGGAATATCCGCCATGTCGAACGCGAGCGGGAATGTCAAAAATGTCGTCAAGTCGAGCGCGACAACGGACCAAAAGATCGACCGGCGCCTTCCCGCGAGCGGAATCAGCAACGGCGTCAGCCAGACAATCCACTGCGGCGAGTAGAAGACCTGCAAAGCCACGAATACCAACAGTACGATCGCTCCGCAGCGCAGCATTCCCGCGAGGTCGCGGGGTCTCCTCCAGAGGAGGCAGCCGAGCACCAGCAGCAAGCTACCAGCCCGAAACAGGCCGCCCCACCAACCCGCCGCAAGAAATGTTGGGAGAATGTAGCCATAGAGCGTCCAATCTTCCGGCTCGCGCTTCAACTGGAAAGCCAATGGCGCCCAGACGGCCGCTGGGCCGGAGAGAAAAAGCGAGGGCAAAAGGAAGGCCGCCAGAGTTAGGGCATACGTGATCATCCAGGTCCACATGGCCTTGCGCTCTGCTGCGAGGTAGCGTACGAGGAGAGCCACGAGTACAACGGGGTACAGCTTTACCATCGTCGCGGCTGCCATGAACACGGCCGAGGCGATGACGCGACGTCGTCCCAAGCAAGTGAAGCCGAGCGCGGTGAGTAGTGCCGGCACGATGTCGAAGCGTTGCAGCGAGAAGTAAAGCGTGGCGGGAAGAACGGCCAGGATCACAGGTCCCGACAAGCCTCCACCGGGTTCATAACCGGTGCGCAATACGAACATCAAGCCAAGCAAGCAAATGGCTCCCAAGGCGGCGTAGATTCGCGTCGCGAGCCTTAGTTGTCTCCAGATTGCTTTCTCGAAGTTGTCTCGCGGCGTGTGCTCCACCAAATCGTGGTAATCGGCATCTTGTATAACTGCTGGTATTCCTTGCCGTTCCGCTCCCGGGCCGAAAGCGAATCCCAGGCGGAACAAGAGAAGGCAGGCGTGGGGGTACTCGAGAAAGTAGGGAGATTCCGAGGGAGCGGTCGGTGCCCGTGCGTGCAATGAATTATTGAATTCTGCTTTGCCCACCGCTTCCGGCTGGTCCAGTCGGCCTGCCGTTCTTCCAAGGCTCGCGTTCAGCCCGCGCAGGGCGTATGCAGTCATGTCGTAATCGTCGTACAGCAAACGCCCCAGCCACGGCGCTCGCTGAGACGGCCCAAGCCGGCTCGGAGGTTGGAGCCAGACGATCAATGCGAAATAAACGAGCGGAACGAATAGAAAGACCCACCAGGCCCTATCGAGCCGCTCATAGATCGCCGCCGAACGGGACAGAAAATGCTTCACGAGTGATTGCACGAAGAGAACGATTCTCTCTGAAGTTTCGTCACGCGGCCCTGGCGTCAGTCGCGCGGTGATCAGCCTCGGGGAGTGCGGGCTGCGGCAGACGGCGGCGGTGCCAGTACCACAGAGCGAGCAAGCTCAGGAGCGCTGCGCCCTGGACCTGCCAGAACCAGGGGACCATGTGCTGCATCCAGGGCCCCTTGTGCCACATCAGCGCGCCCAGGACTGCTCCCCAGCCGCTGAGAACCAGGAAGGGGCGAGCATAGCTTGCCTGCTGGCGCAACAACAACGCCAAGACATAGTATCCGGGCGCCAGGAACGGCACAAACCAGCGCACGGAACAGCAAGCGCCCGAGCTGTTGTTCGACGTCAGAGCATAAGCCAGCCACGTGCCGCCGCAGAACAGGACTGCCCAGATGACTTCAGGCAATTCTGCAACACGCCGTCGCGCAAGAATCAGCACGGCGGGCAATGCCAGGAAGAGCGCGAGGTTATGCCCGAGGAAACCCCGTTTGCCAAGGAGTAAACCGAGCGCGTAGAGCGAGAAATCCAGGACACTGTGATGGTTCCACGTGCCCGTCATGTTCTCCGGCCCAAAGGAACTGCCAGGCCACTGCAAGTACTCAGCGACGGCGTTCGCCGGCTTGATGGTGCCGCCCACAAGGTAATTGATCACGTGGTGAAGCGCTAGCCAGGGCAAGGCCCCAAGGGCACAGAATAGCACGTCGCTGGCGCGCCGGCAGCGGAATGCAACCAGCGTAACAGTGCAGGCCAACAATACAGGCCCCGCTCCCAGGTCGAGCGAATAGCCCAGCCCGGCCAGCGTGCCAATTGCGGCGAGCCGGGCCGGGCCGGGTCGTCCCGCGCCCGCCTCCTTGGCCAGCCTCACCAAACCGACAAGGAGCAAGGCAACCACTGCAAGCAGCATGATGTGGTTGTTCACATGCCGTTCATAGGCGAGTGTCACGGTCGAGCAAGCAAAGCTTGCGGTCACCAGCAGCCCAAGAAACAGGCGGAGTTGCAGCATCACACAGAGGCGTAAGATGCACCAGACTGCCAGAACGTACGCCACGCCCGCGGAGGCCACGTTCATCCAGTAGCAAAAGCGATCGGGATGCTCCCGGGCCCTGAGCCCGGTCAGCCACTGCACGACTTGATAAACGCCCGCCAGTAGTACGGCGGGAACGGGCGACTTGTCGGAATAGTAGTGCCCATGAATGAGGAGCTTGTCCCCAGTGCCGTGCTCCAGCAGACCTGGCGCGTCTTTCCCATAGGGAGCTGGTCCATCTGGTTGACGTGGCACGTCGACGAAAACCGAGTGATCGATCGCCAGCGTGTGATAATCGACGAGACACTCGACCGTTGCCAGCCGGCTGCCGTCATTCCAGGCACCGGCATACGAACGTGCGCCGAGGAATGCAATAAGGGCGGCCAGTCCGATGACGCCAACTTCCGCGACGGGCCTGTGCCACGCCCATCTTTGCGTTCCAACCGTTCCGCCCGCCATCGCGCTGCCCTCCGTGGCACTTGTCCGAGCAGGCGTAGAGTAGCGTAGATGGGCCGACCAGAAAAGATGAAAGCTGGATCGAAGACCGGCTGCGCGCGTCAATTCGACGTGTGATCGTGGATGATCCGCCAGCCTTCTGGAAATTTCTTGAAAACTAGCGTGAATTGGCCTCCCAGTGTTTCCTTGCTGTTGACCACCTTCCAGCGGCCACGCACAAAGGCGCTCTCCGGTCCTAGTGTCTCGATCTCGATCTCGCTGAACGACAGCTTGCCCATTTCCCGGCCTTCCGACTGGTAGCGTTTGCGATAGCGCTGCATCGTCGCGTCCCAGCCGTGCGTCCGGTCTTTCCCAGAAGAAAACGTCAGGTCCGGCGATTTCCAGTAGCCGTCCATGAACCCTTCGAGGTCGCCCTTATTCCAGGCCTTGGCCTGGTCGTCCAGCACGCGCCGAATGGCGGCCTTGGGGCCCTCGGGGGGCGCAGCCGCCGCCAGGAACACCAACACGCAGATCCCCACGGCAACCTTCCACCCGGCAATGTAACAATGCGATTTGCGCACAGCTTGACCCTCTCCAAGAAATATCCGTGGCCTTTCAGCCCTACAGCGTTGGGCCGATGCTCCACGGCGCGAATTCCTCTTCGCCGACGCCGTTTAGTTCACTTTTCGTTTTCTTGGCGCTCGCCACGGCCAGGATTTCCTCAAAAATCTGCCGGCCTACTTCTTCTACAGGAGTCCCTTCCAGGATAACGCCCGCGTTGACATCCATGTCCTCGATCATGTGGTGATACATGGGCGAATTGGTGGCAACCTTGATGGAGGGCGCCGGCTTGCAGCCAAATACGGAACCGCGTCCCGTCGTGAATACGAGCACATTGGCTCCGCCCGCCACGATCCCAGTCATACTCACGGGATCGTATCCCGGCGTGTCCATCACCACGAATCCGCTGCTCTTGACCGGCTCCGCGTAGCCGACGACGTCGACCAGGGCCGTGCTTCCGCCCTTGGCAATGGCCCCTAGCGATTTCTCGTAGATCGTGGTCAGCCCGCCATCTTTGTTGCCGGGCGAGGGATTGTTATTGATCTCGGCCCCAAAGATTCCGGTGTACCATTCCCACCACTTGATCCGCTCGATCAGTTTCTCGCCGACCGCCCGCGTGACCGCGCGTCGCGTGAGAAGGTGTTCGGCGCCGTAAATCTCCGGTGTTTCGCCAATGATACTCGTGCCTCCCTGGGCGACAAGCAAATCGGATGCGACACCAAGAGCAGGATTGGCCGTCACGCCGCTGTTGCCATCCGACCCTCCGCAGTTGGTTCCCAAAATCAGTTTGCTGGCCGGCAATTTGACTCGCCGAATGTCGTTGACACGCGGCAACAGCTCGGCGATGGCTTTTACGCCCGCCTCGACCGTCTTGCCAATGCCGCCGCATTCCTGAATGGTCAAGACGGACGGTTGCTGACGCGATCCATTGAGCTGCACCAGACCCTGGTTCTCGATCAAATGGATTGCCTGGCCCGTCTCACAGCCCAGGCCGACGAGAATGTAGGCCGCCACGTTAGGGTGCTTGGCAAAGCCGGCAAGTGTGCGGTCGAGCTGGCGATGGTCCGGTCCATCGTACTGCATGGCGCAGCCCTGCTTGTGAGTGATCGCCACCACTCCATCGACCTGCGGATAAGGCCGCAGTAAATCGGTTGCTCTAATTCTTTCGGAGATATACTTGCTCGTGCTCGCAGAGCAGTTCACCGTGCTGATAATCGCGATGTAATTCCGCGTGCCATAGCGCCCCGCGCCGCGGTCGTAGCCCTGGAAGAAGCGCGGCTCCGCGGCGGCGGGTGCCGGCGGGCAATCGCGGCAGAATGCATAGTCCCTCTCAAAAGCATCGGCGCGAACATTGTGGACATGCACATGCGCCCCGGCAGGAATACCCTGACTGGCGAAGCCAATGATTTGGCCATACTTGTAGATCGCCTCTCCCGACTTGATCGGGCGGACCGCGACCTTGTGTCCCATGCCGATGCGCCTGTCCAGGGTCAACGTCGCACCATTGAACGTAAGCTCGCTGCCCGACGGCAAATCGCGGGCGGCGATGGCGACGTTATCCTCAGGGCGCAACTGAACAGCAACTTGGGAGAGCGGCACGGCCTGCATCTATGGTTCCCTCATGAAAAACATGGGCGTGACCTGGTCACGATACCGCACAAGCAATCCGTTTGCAAACCGCGGGACGGCGGGGTAGTAGCTCAAGCTGGCAGCTTGAGCTACGAGATGATTGATCCCGGATTGACAAAGCGAACCACTACTAAAGACGGGGCCAACCGATCCTGCCTGCCAGTAAACCCCGCAAAATCCTCCGTCCCGGCGTACATGGAATAATCTGGTAACCTCCCCCCGGCAACAAAAGTGGGGAGGAGTGAGGTCTAGCCCGCAGCGATCCTGGATGTGGTAGGTTTGAGCAGCGTACCAAGGCGAACGGAACGAGCTTGCAGCCGTCCACGCAGTCGGCGATCTGAGCCTTATTACGGCGCGGAATGACTGAATTTCTTTGTGGGAAGTTAGTTGAAGCGTAGTGACGAACCGCTACAATGGACCAACTGCTGAGTTACAGCGGTTGGGTAAACTGCACGGATACACCCATTCACGCGGTTCCACTGGCGCAGCGGATACGTACTATGCAGGCGGTGAAAGGGTTGTCGATGGAAAAATGGCTGTGCTGGAGCTCCCTGGGAGTTGCCAGCCTGATGCTCTTGTTGTTCATCCTCGATGTCTCCCCGATGGGCTTCCCCTTTGGGGGGCTGAGCAAACTCGTCGACGTGCTCGGTATTCTCGCCAGCGGCGTGCTTGTCTACCTTGCGTTCAACGCCCTGCGCGACGTTCTGTAAATCCTCGTCATGCTCGCTCTGCCAATCCGATAAGCGCTTGAACGACCCCTGCCGTCGTGTACTCGGCAGCCTCCGCCGCAACAGGCAAATCCAGTTCGCGAATGACCGCGCTCGTGACGGGGCTGATGCTGACCAGTTTCACCCTGCCATTTTTCACGTTTGCCTTTGTTTCCTGGTCCAGCGCAGCAACGAGGGCACGGGCGATGTTGGAACTCGTCACTGTGATGTAATCGATGGTCCCGTCACGCAGGCCATCCAGAACATCTCGATTTGTCGCCAGCAGGTCTACCTGTGAATAGACCGCGATCTGGTCCACGGTCGCCGACTCGGCCAGTTCTTGACGCAAGATGTCGCGGCCACGGTCTGCGCGCGCGAGAAGAACGCGCTGGCCCTGGGCCCGTTGTTTGAGCGCGGCTGCCAGGCTCTCCGATCGGTATTCGCTCGGCACCAGATCGGGCTCTAGATAATAGCTGCGCAGGCACTGTGCAGTGCCCGGCCCAATCGCTGCCAGTCGAAGCCCACCCAGCGCGCGCAGATCGTAGCCCAGCTTACGCAACCTCTGGATCAAAGCATGTACGCCGTTGACGCTGGTAAACACAAGCCACTGGTACAGGGCCAGGTTTTTGAGAGCATGGTCCACGGCCGTCCAGTCCGCAGGCTCGCGGACTTCGAGCATGGGAAGCGACAGGGCCACGGCTCCAAGACGTTCGAGGCGGCGCACCAGCTCCGCGGCTTGATGACGCGGCCGAGTCACAAGCACCCGCCGGCCGAACAACGGCCTTTGTTCGAACCACGCCAGTTCCTTGCGTAGCGCCACCACGGCGCCGATCACGATGACGGCAGGCGACCCCAAGCCGGCCGCGGCCACCGAATCGGGCAAGGAAGCCAGCGGTGCCTCGACGGTGCGCTGATTGCCGGTGGTTGCCTGTTGCACCACCGCGGAGGGCGTGTCCGGTGACTTCCCGAGTTCCACGAGAGTGTGCACGATTTCCGCCAGGTGTGACATGCCCATGTAGAAGACTAGCGTGCCGGGAAACCTGGCGAGCGCTTGCCAATCGAGCTTGCTCTCGGGTCGGCCCGGCGGTTCATGCCCGGTCACGAGGGCGACGGCGCTGGCGTAATCTCGGTGCGTCAACGGGATGCCGGCACAGGCGGCAGCCCCGAGTCCCGCCGTCACGCCGGCCACGACTTCGAAGCCAATACCGGCCTTCCGCAACGCTTCGGCCTCTTCTCCGCCGCGGCCAAACAGGAAGGGATCGCCTCCCTTGAGACGCACGACGCGCTTTCCTTGGCCTGCAGCGACGATCATCGCCTGCTGAACGTGGGGCCAGCGTTCGGGATGGCAACCTGGAAAGTCCGCAACGCAAAGCCGTTCTGCGGCTGACGGAGCGTAGTCGAGAAAGGCGAGGGGCACCAACTTGTCGTAAATGACCAGGTCGGCCTGTGACAGGCATTCGATGGCCCGAAGCGTCAATAAGCCCACATCGCCAGGGCCGGCTCCGACCAGATACACCATCGGGGAATCGTTCGGCATCGGCTGGTGGCTGACCTCACTGCCAGCTCCCGTTAAGATATGCCTCTTCTAATGCAAGTGCATACGATAGGGCGCCCGAGACGCGCGCCTGTTGAACTTTGCTCAATCCTATCAGGATGCCGCATTTGCCTCAAGTTTCAGCGACGACCAGATCTGCGTGCGCCCCTGCCGAGCGTATAGTGTGTGCGGAAAGCATGGCGACCGACTTACGCAGTCTACGCCGAACGTGCGTTCGACGCGGAAGCCCGCCTAAAGTTGCTACTGGATTTTCTCCTGGCATGGGCTAAGAATAGGTGCATAGTCGATAACAGGGAGCAGAGTCCGAAGCATGGATGCCGAGCCTCGCCCAGGGGAAGGACACTCAGATGAAATATCGACTCTTGCTGGTTGGCGCCCTGTTCTTACTGGGCTGCCAGAATATTGTGGGACCGTTTCAACAGCGTAAACCTGAGCGCGTGGACGATCCTTTACTGACGATCAACGAGCAGCAACGCCGAGCCCGTGATCGTTTGGCATTGCCGGACGATTCACCCAATGCGGTGCCTTCGACGGGAACACTGCCCCCGGGTGTGCCTCTTCAAGGGGGTCATTAGTGTTGTTCGGGCGGGGTAATCCGGCGCTTGGCATTTCCGGAGTTACCGTATGCGCCGCCTGTATTACTTCGCGATTCTCTGCCTTGCCGTGATGGGATGCGCCCTGCCTCCCGAACAAGTCCCGCTCAAGCCGCTGCCGGAAGACGGTCCCGCACAGCCCTATGCCGACCTCATCACGCGGGCGCGCGTGCAGGCGACTGCCGCCAACGAAGCATTTTACGCCAATCAGTGGTCCGATATTGAAGATGCAGCCCGGGGGCTGGAGCAGACCGCCCGCCATCTCGGCAAGGCCGCGGACGTGCCGCTTAAGCACAAGGACACCCTGGCTACCGAGACTGGGGACCTCAGCAAGGAAGCGTCCAGCTTGCAGCAAGCCGCCAAGAGCCACGATCCGATGCAGACGACCGACGCACTTCAGAAGATTAATTTGCAGGTGCGCGCACTTCGTCCCGACAACCCTTGATTCCTCCCGCTCATTTCGATCGCTCCCGCGGAGAAATCCTCACCGAGAAGCATCATGACCGCGGAGCCTGTGCCTCCCTTTTGGTTTGGGCAACGGCAATGCAAGTTGGAGCCGCTCGAAGACGGCGTCTACCGCGTGACCGGACCCAACCTGGCCGAGGCGTTCATCAGTGTCCGCTCCGCGGCAGACGATCGCTGGGCCCCTGTCTTTCGCTCGAGCAAGGATGGTCCCAATCTCGCGGAGAGCACGCCGCCGTTGGACACCGCCAGAGAGGCATGGCAAGCGGCCTTCGAACTCTATCGCACCCAGGTGGTCGTGTAGGAATGATTAGCCCCGAGCCGTGGCGGGTCACCCTGACATCTGGCTTGAATGACGCCACGAATCTCCGATGCCACGGCCTTGTGCCGTGGTCTTTCACGGTGGCTTCTACCCTTCGCCGCTACTGGAACGGCGATGCCACGGCCTTGAGCCGTGGTCGATCACGTTGGTCTCTACCCATCGCCGCTACCAGAACGGCGCTGCCACGGCCTTGAGCCGTGGTCGATCACGTTGGTTTCTACCCCTGGAAGAGACTCCGCCTCGATGATGCCACGGCCTTGAGCCGTGGTCGATCACGTTGGTTTTTACCCCTGGAAGAGACTCCGCCTCGATGATACCACGGCCTTGAGCCGTGGTCGATCACGTTGGTTTCTACCCCTGGAAGAGACTCCACCTCGATGATGCCACGGCCTTGAGCCGTGGTCGATCACGCTGGTTTCTACCGTCCATCGCTCGACCAACTCGGCGACAGACAAATCGCAGGTAAGCAGAAACCAACGTGAAGGACCACGGCTCAAGGCCGTGGCATGTGCGCCTGCAAGTCTGTTGCATCAGCGAGGTGCAAGTCCTCGCCGGGGAGTGTCTGGCACCCCGTAGCTGAAGGTAACT